>Ga0268281_1000261_pt1 | contig 41728 bp, 38 predicted proteins | sample saktaG_10_FD_190134 | JGI IMG/M metagenome (GOLD analysis project Ga0268281, IMG submission 190134) | Saline water microbial communities from Sakinaw Lake, British Columbia, Canada - sak_2011_5_24_50m | ecosystem: Environmental > Aquatic > Non-marine Saline and Alkaline > Saline ...
GCCCTAGATGTGGGTTGGTCATGGATAGAGATCTGAATGCTTCAAAGAATATCCTTCGACTGGGATTACAGTCCTTGGTTGGGATACAACCTAGATGCCCCCGAATTCATTCGGGGGAGTAGTCACGGATCTAAAGTATAAAAATTATTCCGCTCACTCAATGAATGCTCACCTCTTCAGTCGGGGTGGAGTCCAACTGCTCTAGATCAAGGGACGCCTGGCTGAATCCGACACGGTTGCGGCCAGACGATCGCTCCGCCCGCAGCCTCGGGTCCGCATCGCTGGGGGCCGCCGGTCAGCAAGCAATTGATTGGACACCGATGCCTGGGCCACGTGTGCGACGCTCGCAGCCTCTCCCGGCCTGGTGGGCGTTGGTCTGTGATTTTCTCAACACAGCGTGAGGCCTGCAGCTCCCTGGTGGCCAGCATTCCAACCAGGTGCCTTGGCGCAGCATCCGGCCCTCCGGCAGCCCGGGCCCTGGGCTTGGGGGGGCAAGCAGGGTGGATCGTGGCCATAGGGACGCTGGCAGCCAGGACGATGTCCAGCAATGCTGAGAGCCAGGGTGCCCAGCCTATCAAGTCGCCCTTGCCTGGACCCGGGCGACCGCTTCCCTGTGGGCCCGGGCCAATGGCCTGCAGGAGGGCGAGCCGCTGTCCGCGCGCGATAGAGCAGGCTGGAGAGGATTCCACAGTTGGAGCCGCTATCCTCCAAAACAAGAGTTAACTTGGCATTGCAAGATCACCCGATTTGTCAGATTTACTTCGTATTTATAATAATTTATTGATATTATAACCCGTTAGCCGAGATATGAAGCCTACGCCTGATGGGGGCGATTATCCAGAGTAAATATCATATCAATGGAAAGTTATTAATACTCTTATTACAACTAGGTGTATATGAAGTCCATGAAGTGCCCGAGGTGCGGCTACCGTTGGACGGCGCGGGTGAGCAATCCTAAGGCCTGTCCTAGATGCAAGACACGGCTAGATTTCAAGCGAGCGAGCAAGACATGAAGAGCTTGCCCGCTGGCCGCACAGGTCCCAGCACTTGCTTTGAGGAGGCATCTTCTTGAGCCGCTTGCGTCTCCGTCAGGTTAAACGGAGCCAGGCCGGACTGATTCAAAAACTGTCCAAAGATATTGCTTGTGGTGAAGAATTCGGCGTATGGTGGACGGTAGATATCCTGCAGGCCCGCGCCATATAGCTCTTGGATCCCCGATCCCACTACCTGGCTTGCTCCGGCACCGGATATGAGGGCATCGAGCTCCTGCAAGTCTCTATCCGATCTATCCTCCACTATTACCGAAGACGACCTCATCTCCGCGGGAATCCCCGCCGCCGGCGCAAAGGCCAGAAAGGCGAGGAGGATCAAAACGATCGATCTCATAAGTTGCCCCCAACTCGATTAAGCCCCGGGCGTGATTCGAACACGCGACCTAGTGATTACAAGTCACTCGCTCTGGCCGGCTGAGCTACCGAGGCCCGGCATCCACATATTCCTCATATCCCCTTAAAGGCTTTGCCCCCTCTTGACCAAGTCTAGGAGCTGGCAGGTCTGGCAGATGCCCTCTCCGCTGGGCTCGCCGCAACGCTCGCAGGGGTGGGCTTTAAACGAGCCCTCCGGCCGGAGATCGATGATCCTGGAAAAGCCCCTCATTATGGAGTACTTGGTTCCAGGGTGGCGATCCTCTAGATCGTTGATCATCTCCTTTGTCTCCAGCCGCATGGACCGAGGGATGTGGGGACAGCTCTTGGATGGGACGAAGAGACCGTGGGTCATGGCGAAGACGGCAACCTCCCTCTCGGGAACCTTGCGGAGGGGCTTGATGCGCGGGACCATCCCTGGCTGAGGACGAGCTGGCAAGAGGCGAAAGAGCCTGTCGATATCCCCTCGCAGGTAGTTGAGCATGACCGTCTGGGCCTCGTCGTCGAGGTTGTGGCCTGTCGCAAGCGCCATCGCCCCCATCTCCCTTGCAGCGCGGTTGAGGAGGGTCTTTCTAAGAACCCCGCAGAACGTGCAGGGCGACTGTGCAGTCTTCCTTGCAGCGATCTCGTCGATGGTCAGATCGAACTCCTCATGAAAGCTGAGGGGAATGATCGGGATCTCCAGCTCTCTTGCGAGCCTCTCTCCCGCACCAAGTGTCTCCGTTCGATAGCCGGCGATTCCTTCATTGACGGTCAGGCCCACGATCTCGATATCGGGCCGCTGGGAGAAGAGCCTATTTAAAACGTAGAGGAGCGTCGAGCTGTCCTTTCCTCCGCTCAGGGCAACAGCGATCAGCCCGCCATGGCCGAGGAGACGATACTCGCGAATGCTCTCCCTGATCTTTCGAAGCACGTCCTCCTCGAAGTGTCTGGTGCAGAGGTGCATCCCCGAGTATCTCTGATGGACGATGGAAGGAGCGCTGCACTTGTCGCAGGGGATCATGGCAATCCCCGTTTCGCCGGATCTATATGAATCATATGAACGGTGGCCTTTTTCTCCTTAACTGCCTCTTCTTAACTGCCTCTCCTCGTCGGCCTCTCATCTGCCCATCTGAAAGCGAAGGAGCGCTGCCACTCCACCAAGGGCCTCCAATCTCTTTCCAGGCTCGAACTCGGAGCTGAAGACGACGACCTTCCCCCTTCCGGCCATCACATGGCGGATTAGGGGATCCATCGCAGGAGTGCGGGCAAGCTCGTCGACCACCATCAATGTCTCCACTGCTCCATAGTCGAGAGCAGTCCTCACCTGAGCCGGTCCGTAAGTGGCCTTGCCATCCCGAGAGATCTCTCTAAGCAGATCCTCCATCAGCCTGCTCTCCAGCGCCAGACGACTGCTCTCAAGGATGGTCTCGACCGCGCCTCTCCGCAGCACCTCTTGGAATCCCGAGGATCCTATCGATGTTGCTTCGTCCATTGTGATGCGGCCTATCAGGCCCGGACAATCGGCGTTTATCCTCTTATGGAGGTCCTCCTTGGCAAAGCCAGGGCCAGCTATAATCACCTGGGCGTCGTCTCCAGCTGCCCTTTCGATCTCCTTTGCGACCTCTGAGAGGAACTGGCCTCGTCGATCCTCCCCCGCCCCTTTGCCGCTTCCCTTTCGGATCTCGGCCACGGTCTGGACTCCGAACTGGCGCAGAAGTCCTATGGTTGCCTCCCCTTCCTCGATCAGTGCAAGGACGAGACGAGGCTTGGAAGAGGCAGATACTGCTTCCTTTATTCGCTGGAACTCATCAGGCCTCCAGCGTTTGATGATCGACAGATCTGATCCTACCTCGATGTTAAGCGTGTGATATGCTCCAACATCAGCTCCCGATTTTATTATCCCATGAAGCCTGAGCCAGTTGGAGTAGATGTGAAACTCGATCGTCTCCACGCGCACTCCCAGGCGCAGCGTCCTCCTCTCCATCTTCTCCGGGCGGATCTTGTCGGTCACCGAAGAGGCCTTTCTCTGGGTCAGGGCAAAGACGAGGTCGCCAGGCTCTATCAAGTACTTGAGATGCCAGAGGTCGTCCAGGCTTTCTGCCAATAGGGATATCTCTCCATCGTCGCCGCGCAGGTTCTTCTTCAGGACGCGCATGGTGCCCTTTGTGATCAAAAAGCTTAAATGGCTTGTGTGTGAAGGAGGGGCTCGTGCCGCCATAACTCAGTTGGTAGAGTGTCTGGCTGTTAAGCCTGCAGATACCAGAATGTCACAGGTTCGAGCCCTGTTGGCGGCGCCAAATCCTAGTTCGATTTTGGGCCTGTAGCTTAGTCCGGTCAGAGCGCTCGGCTCATAACCGAGTGGTCGCCGGTTCAAATCCGGCCAGGCCCATGAAGCAACCTTTTGAGCTATCACTATGCGTCCATCCTCGTAATGCGACAGCCTCTCGAAGGACGCGATCTTCGTATCCTTTGCCCAAGTCCCTTCTCCGTCACGGCTATCCACTCGACATCCAAGCAGCTCCTGAAGCTCCATGACAAGCCCTCCCAAGTCAAGAAGGCTCCTTTCCGGCTCCATATCAACCAGGAGGTCCAGGTCGCTCTCTGAGTCGGCCTCTCCCTTGGCCACAGAGCCGAAGATGCGAACGTATAATGGCTACATGTCTGGCAGCGATTGTCAAGGATCTCTTCGCGCCGCTATTGGAGCAGAGTGCGCTACATTCGTCCACCTAACCTCCGGCCGCACGCCTGCGCTCGACCGTTCATGTAGGCCCCCGGCCCTCGGCAGCGCAGCGCCAGCTCAGCTGAAAGCTTTAGACGCGGGCGAGCAAGGCCCGCCAGGCATCGCCTACGGCACCGAGAACGACGTCGAGATTGCTGAAAGCGGCGGGCCTTCTGGAGGGCTGAGCTTTTTTTGACCTTCTCTTGCTTTCGTGCCTATGCAACAGTTCGTCACCGTCTCCCCAATTTATTCACTACAATTTTTTTCATTGAAGACGAATGATAATGATATGTCAACAGTCTCATTGCTTGTCGAGATTGACCCAAAGGTCAAGGCCCGCCTGGCTAGCTCTGCCCTTGATGACGAGCCAATGGATACAGAAACCAAGGAGAAGATCGAAGAGGCTTTGAAAGATCTCGAAGAAGGCCGTTCGTTAACAAGCCAGCAGATTCGAGAGATGCTGGAGTGATGGGCCGTATGATGGGGATGCAAGGGACGGATCATCCGCTACCCTTTGGGCCCTGCCTTCCCCCAATGTGGCACAGATCGCCAAAAGCAATTCCAGCCCACTCTGCCCTAGATGGAGGCCTGTCCCGCTTCCTCCGGAGGCGAGTCCTTCCTCGGCTTCTGATTGGCCCTTGCGATGCCCTGCCACTCGACTATCTTCTTGACGTTTATCCCTGATCGGTCGGCCAGGTCCACCGAAGATGCCTTCAAGAGTTCCTCCGGCGTCTTCACCCCAGCTGCTTCCAGCTTCCCCAGGCTCTTTGGGCCAAGACCCTTTATATCCACGAGGGCAGCCTCCTTTGGCACGTCCGCCTTCCTCGCCTGCCAGTCCAGGAAGTTGCAGTGGGGGCATCCCAGATCCCAGGGCCTCTTCCCCTTGTTGATGATCCGGATGTGGAAGAGCCCGTGTAGATCGCATATCTTCTCGGTGACGATCACTGCGCCCTGGCGTGGCAGTGGCAGGGTAAAGGTGCAGTTGGGATACCCGGAGCATCCTATGAACCGGCCTCCTCGACGGCTTCGCCTGATGATCAGCTCCGAGCCGCAGCTCTGGCACTTGCCAACGATCTTGTCCACCCGGAGCCCGTCCCTGAGCGAGGTCTCTATCTCCTCCTTGTGGCCTAGAAGGTCGTCGAAGACCGAGTTGAGCATATCCCTCGACTCCTCGATCACCTTATCCTCCTTGACCTTCCTCTCGGCGATCAGTGTCATCTCCTCTTCCAAGAGTCGCGTCATCTCGGGCTTTGTGATCGTGGGGGCATATCGCTCCAAGGCCTCCACAACGGCGTTTGCGGTGTTTGTGGGGCGCAAGGGGTTGCCCTGGACGTAGGCTCGCGCGTAGAGCTTGCTGATGATGTCGTGCCTCGTTGACTTGGTGCCAAGGCCAAGCTCGTCCATCAGCTTTATCAGCCTTCCCTGGCCGTAGCGTGCAGGCGGCTGTGTCTCCTTCGAGAGTACCTTCCTGTCGAGCACCAACAGTCGCTCTCCCTTCTGCAGCTCGGGCAGTATCCTCTCCTCAGCCTTGCTGTATGGGTAGTAGTAGCGCCATCCAGGCTCGACGAGCCTCGCCCCTCGGGCACGGAAGGGCTCCTCGCCTATCCTCACCTTGAGGGTGATGATCTCCCACTTGCACCTCTCGGAGAGGGTGGCAAAGAACCGGCGCACAACGAGCTCGTATATCTTCCACTGATCATCCTTAAGCTCGCCTTTGCTAGCAAGGGAGGTTGGATAGATGGGGGGGTGATCGGTCGTCGCCCTCTTGCCGCGGCTGGGGATCATTGGGCCTTTGAGGAGCCTCTCTGCCTCCTCTTTGAATGGGCCCTGTAGGAATAGGGATGCTAATGCCACGAGATCGATGGAGGGCGGATAGACGGTGTTGTCCGTTCGAGGATAACTGATAAAACCGTTTGTATAGAGCCCCTCGGCGATCCTCATGGCATTGGCCGCGGAGAAGCCGATGGCGCTTGCAGCACTGATGAAGCTTGTTGTGTCGAATGGAGCGGGCGGCTTGTCCTCCCTGGACTTGACGTCGATCGCTTCGATTAGGCCTTCCGGCCCCATCCTCTCCAATATCCCTTTCGCCTCTGCCTCATCCCAGATCCTCCCTTTGGCATGGCTCACCTGGACGTCCTTCTCAAGGTCAGCAAGAATCTCCCAGTAGGGACGTGCGACGAAGGCCTGTATCTCCTTCTCGCGGTCCACGATGAGGGCGAGGGTCGGCGACTGCACCCGGCCGACCGATAGAAACTCCTTGCCCAGTCGGCCTGAGGTGATGGAGATGAAGCGGGTGAGGGCAGCTCCCCAGACGAGGTCGACGACCTGTCTTGCCTCTCCTGAGGCCGCAAGGTCAAAGTCTACCTCCTCGGGATTTGCGAATGCCTTCTGGATCTCCTCCTTGGTGATGGCGCTGTAGCGAACTCGATCTGCGGTAAGGCCTGGGTTGACCTCGCGTGCGATCCTGAGGGCCTCGACGCCGATCAGCTCCCCCTCACGATCGTAGTCTGTGGCGATGGTGATGTGGTCGGCATCCTCTCCCAGCTTCTTCAAGGCGGATATTATCCTCTCCTGGGTCGGTGTGGTTACCACCTCGGCCCGGATTAGGTCCCGATAGTCCACCTTCTGCCAGTTATTGTAGCCAGGGGGATAGTCCACTCCCACTATGTGGCCGCTCAACCCCATCACCACCACATCTTCGAAACTGAAGGCTTCCACACCCGAGATGCGGTTGACCTTTGGGCTGATGCCCGCTAAAATCTGGGCTATTCGCTTGGCTGCATCGTGTTTCTCCGCGATGATGAGATGCATTCGATTCCCGCAAGTTCCGACATGTATAAGTATCTATCGTAACCACCCCGCCAAGGATGATTAATACCGTCTTGCCTTGTTGCTATGATAGTCCTTGGTCTGGGTCAATCTGTAACCAAAAACTTAGCTCCCCTGTTTAATTATTATGAATTTACTGATCCAATCTTGCTACAGGCAATAATTGTAAATTTTTAAAATTGTAATGTAGGAACTTTTCGGCAGTAGATGAGCTATATATCAAGTTCACATCCTCTATCTCTCACTCACAAGCTTTAAGTAGATAAGGATCTATCCAGAAAGCGGCGGGAGATTGTAATGGAATTAATAAGGCTCTGCTTTATGGCCGCTGAGGAGGGTGGTCATATGGTCGCTCCAGGTGCCTTGTTCCGTTGCATCTCTTCTGTTAAAAGGTAAAGGAGGAATAGAACGTGTCTGACAAGATAGACCTATATAGCGACCGTGGAGTTCTTTTGAAGAGCGACGTCGATCTTAAAGAGATCAGTCCACTGAAGAACGCCGCAATGAAGAAGCTCATTAACCTGACCAAGCGAACGGTGGCTGTCAACCTGGCCGGTATCGAGCAGGGTTTCAAAAAGGGAAAGGTTGGTGGAAAGGGAAGGGCCATCAAGGGCCGCGAGCTGAACTATGATGTAATGGCCAACGCCGATGCACTCGCCGCGAAGATAAAGGGACTGCTGCAGGTTGATAAGGGCGACGACACCGTCGTTCAGGTCCTGGGCGGCGGAAAGCAGCTTCTCGTCCAGATCCCCACTGCCAGGGTGGATGTAGCCTCCGAGTTCGTAGTAGGCATGACCGCAACTGCTGCAGCGACGGTCGAGGCCTTGATCCAGCAGTTCAAAGCTGGCTATGCAGAGGCCCCCATGGTCCACGCTACCGTCTGGGGACAGTACCCCCAGACCGTCGGGATGGACGGCGGCAACATCGCATCCGTGCTTAACATCCCCCAGAACGATGAGGGCTTGGGCTTCGCTCTCAGGAACGTCATGGCCAACCACCTCGCCGTGATCACCAAGAGGAACGCCATGAACGCAGCCGCTCTCTCAGCCATCTATGAGCAGATCGGCGAGTTCGAGATGGGCAACGCCATGGGCATATTCGAGAGACATCAGCTCCTCGGCCTGGGCTGCCAGATCAACGCAAACAACTTGCTCTATGAGACCGTCAAGAAGAACGGCAAGACTGGAACCATCGGCACGGTCGTACACAGCATTGTTGAGAGGGCCATCGAGGACAAGGTCATAAAGGCCGGCAAGAAGTTCCCCTCCGGATTCACGATGTACGAGGCAAACGACGTCTCCATGTGGAACGCCTACAACGCAGGCGGCGTGCTTGCGGCAACGATGGTCAACTGCGGCGCTCTTCGAGGCGCTCAGGCAGTATCGTCCACTCTGCTCTACTACAACGACCTGGTCGAGAAAGAGACCGCTCTTCCCGGGTGCGACTTCGGCAGGGTACAGGGCACTGCGGTCGGCTTCTCGTTCTTCAGCCACTCTATCTACGGCGGCGGCGGCCCCGGTGTCTTCAACGGCAACCACGTCGTGACAAGGCACTCCAGAGGCTTTGCCATCCCCTGCGTGGCTGCAGCTGTAGCTCTTGACGCCGGCACTCAGATGTTCACCCCTGAGATGACATCCAGCCTGGTCGGCGCCATATATGGTGAGATCAAGGAGTTCCGTGAGCCGATCGTCTCGGTGGCGGAGGCCGTATAAGCCTGGCGGAATAAGATGGTCACTACTTCAGACACGGGTCCAGTCCAGGTGGAGATATTCCCTGGAAGGTTTCTCATGCCCGAGACGGCCCAGCGCCTTCTCAATGAGATATACATGACCGGAGGGGTCAAAAGGATAATGATCCAGGGCCCCAACCTGCCTCGGGCGGTCCCTTATGGGCCGGCTCGGGGGACTCCCATCGAGGAGAACAGGGATCTCCTGATCGAGGTGGGAGATCAGGCCTTGGAGCTCAGAGTCAAGGTGGGAAGGATTCGGCTGGAGCTGGAGGGCGAGGAGGATATCCCGAAGGTACAGGCGGCGTGCGAGCGAGCGCTGCCCTTCTCCTTCTCACTCAAACGAGGGCGTTTCTTCCGAGATGTCTCCACGATCACAGATTACGCCAAGTACGGACGGGTGATCGAGGATAAGCGCATCCTGGGACTGATCGATCCGAAGGCCAAAAAAGAGAGAGATATGGCCATTTTGTCTGAGCTAGATGAGTGACACCTTACAAGGAGAGATTAAATATGGCATACACACCCCAATATTATCCCGGAAACACCTCTGTTGGTATCAACAGAAGGAAGCATATGTCCGGCAATCTGGAGAAGCTCAGGGACATCCCTGAGGCTGATATCGTGTCCATCATGGGCCACAGGGCTCCAGGAGCCGACTACCCAAGCACTCATCCTCCCCTCAAGGAGATGGGTGAGCCCGACTGTCCAGTGAGGCAGCTCGTAGAGCCAACCCCCGGAGCCGCCGCTGGCGACCGTATCAGGTACTCCCAGTTCGCTGACTCCATGTACTTCGCCCCGTCGATCCCCTACTGGAGATCCTACTGGGGAGCCATCAACTGCAGAGGCTGCGACCCAGGCACGCTGTCCGGCAGGCAGATCATCGAGGCCAGGGAGAGGGATATCGAGGCCTACACAAAGACCCAGATGGACAGCGAGATGACCGATGTGGCCCTCTGTTCCATGAGGGGCTGCACTGTCCACGGCCACTCCCTCAGGCTAGAGGAGAACGGCATGATGTTCGACATGCTCGCCAGGAGCGAGATGGGAGCTGATGGGAACGTCTACTATGCAAAGGACCAGGTGGGCATTCCCCTGGACAAGAAGATCAATGTGGGCAAGCCCATGAGCGAGGCAGAGGCCAAGAAGCGGACCACACTCTTCAGGGCAGACGCCATTCCATTCAGCGGAACGGTCGGCGCCAGGAAGCCCGACGAGGCCCTGGAGGCACTACACCACATGTGGGAGCTCAGGAGCCTGTGGGGATACAGGCCGGAGTGAGAGGTGATTTAAATGGCAAAGCTTCACACTAAAAAGCTGTTCGTAAAAGCACTGAACAAGAAGTTCGGAAAGGACTTCGACCTAGCGGGCCAGAAGACTGAGTATAAGAGACTGGGGCCGGAGCAGAGCGCCCGTAAGAGGGAGTTCATGGAGGCCTCCAAGAAGCTGGAAGGAAAGCGTGGCATCTCCTTCTACAACCCAATGCTCCACTGCGGTGGAGTGCCCCTGGGTCAGAGGCAGCTCGTCCCCTACAAGCTCTCCACAACCGAGTACATAGTTGAGGGCGACGACCTGCACTTCGTAAACAACCCCGCCATGCAGCAGATGTGGGACGACATACGAAGGACGGTTATCGTCGGTCTGGACATGGCCCACGAGGTGCTGGAGAAGCGTCTCGGAAAGGAGGTCACGCCTGAGACCATCAACAACTACCTGGAGATCCTCAACCACGCCATGCCCGGCGCAGCCGTGGTTCAGGAGCACATGGTCGAGACCCACCCCGGGCTCGTTGATGACTGTAACTGTCGGCTGTTCACCGGTGACGACGACCTGGCCGACGAGATCGACGACCAGTATCTTGTTGACATCAACAAGCTCTTCCCCGCCGATCAGGCCGAGCAGATCAAGGCAGCCATGGGCAAGACATCCTGGCAGGCCATCCACATACCGACGATCGTCTCGAGGACATGCGACGGCGGAACCGCCTCCAGGTGGAGCGCCATGCAGCTCTCCATGACCTTCATCGACGCCTACAACATGTGCGCCGGTGAGGCCGCTGTGGCCGACCTAGCCTACGCCGCAAAGCACGCTGCGGTCATCCAGATGTCCGAGATGCTTCCGGCCAGGAGGGCTCGTGGCCCCAACAACCCCGGCGGCCTCTCCTTCGGCTTCATGGCCGACATGGTTCAGATCTCCAGGACCAAGCCTTGGGATCCGCCCCAGGTGTCCCTGAACGTGGTCGCTGCCGGAACCATGCTCTATGACCAGATTTGGCTGGGCAGCTACATGTCCGGCGGCGTCGGATTCACCCAGTACGCAACCGCTGCCTACACGAACGACGTCCTCGACGACTTCAGCTACTACAGCTGCGACTACATGATGGACAAGTACGGCGGGTTCGCCAAGGCTCCGATGAACCTCGATGTCGTAAAGGATATCGCAACCGAGACCACCCTGTACGCTCTTGAGCAGTACGAGGAGTTCCCGACCCTCCTTGAGGACCACTTCGGCGGGTCCCAGAGGGCAGGAGTCGTCGCTGCCGCATCCGGTATCGGCTCTGCATGCGCCACTGGAAACAGCCAGGGCGGACTTGCCGGATGGTACCTCTCCATGTGCGTGCACAAGGAGTCTCACGGCAGGCTGGGCTTCTTCGGATACGACCTGCAGGATCAGTGCGGTCCGACCAACGTGTTCAGCTACCAGTCAGACGAGGGAAGCCCGCTCGAGATCAGGGGTGCCAACTACCCCAACTACGCCATGAACGTGGGCCACCAGGGCGAGTATGCCGGCATCACCAGCGCTGCTCACGCAGCCCGCGGCGACGCATACTCCGTCAACCCCTTGATCAAGGTCTGCTTCGCCAACCCCGCTCTGCTCTTCACCTGGGACGATATCCGCAAGGGATACGGCATGGGTGGAGCTAGGGAGTTCCGCGCTGCTGGCGACCGAAGCCTGGTCATGCCCGCTGTCTGAGCGGGTACCCTCTCCCTTTTTATTTTTTAAGGCAAGGATAGCGTAAGCCTTCTTCTGGCCACAAGGCCATTTCGGGGCCCTTCTCGTTCCACCATTCCCTATTGATTAGGCACAGGTTGGGACGAATAGAGCTGTTGATGCTGTCTATCGCTAATAGCACATATGCCTAATTAGGTACAGCAGATCGCTATGTACCGGTTCTATATGCCTAAAAGAGTGGGGGGTCAGGTTCCTCAAGTCAGGTACTGCCTGTACTTATCGAGAAGCCCGTAAACTCCGATGATGTCCCTGCCCTGTATCCTCACCTCGTTGAGGTGGGAGGTGTAGAGCCCATCGGTTATCGCTCTCGGCACAGGCTTTGAGCACTCTGCCTGGATCATCAGCTCAAGGCAGCGAGCCTCGGCCTCGTTGAGCTTTAGGGGGCTGTACTCCCCACTGTGCTTCTGGAAAAGGGGGTTATCCTCATGCGGCAGCTCGAGCGCTTCCCTTGCCAGGGGAGTTCCAGGGATGGGCTCGGCGATGCTCACGAAGACGTCGTCCAGCATGGCCTCGTCCAGGAAGTCGACCGTCTCCTGGAACTCCTCCCTCTCTTCGCCGGGATAGCCAACGATGAAGCTTCCTCCGACCTTCACCCCCACATCCTGGGCGAGCCTGACTGCGGCGATGTTGGCCTTTGTGGTTACGCCCTTTTTCATGGCCTTCAGGATCTTATCGGACCCCGACTCCAGGCCGAAGAAGACCCAGCCTATGGTGTAGTCCCTTACAGCCTCGAGCATCTCCCTATCCACCAGGTCAACCCTCATATCGGGGACCGAGAGGTTCCTCTTTCCCAAAATGGAGGAGAGGGCCTGCAAGAGCTCCATAAAGGCATCCTTGTTCAGCTCCCTTTTATAGCCGAAGAGGTTTCCTGTGCCGCCGCTAATGGCAATCCTGCGTATGCCCTTCTCCTTGAGGGCCAAGACCTCCTTGACGATGTTTCCCAGGCTTCGACTTCTAATGCTGCGGCCGAAGAAGCGGGGGACCTGGCAGAAGCTGCAGCCTCCAAGGCAGCCCCTGTGGGTCTCGATGTACAGGTTTGCGCCGCGGACGTTCTGCTCCTTTAGATCCGGCGGTATGATGGGCAGCGGGTGGTCGAGAATGGCAGCCGGCATTATAAGGGTCTTGATGATCTCATCGCCTCTTGAAAAGGCCAGGTTGGGGATACTCTGCCCGGGCCCATCCTCAACGAGCGGTATCACCGTCTCCTCCCCCTCCCCTGTTACGAGGGCCGTCGGCTGGAGCTCTCCCATGACCATCTCAGGGGAGATCCCAACCGGCCCTCCAACGTAGATCGTATCCTGGCTGGCGACAAAATCCTTTATTCCTTGGTCCATCAGCTGCAGCGTGGAAAAGAGGCTTAAGAGGGTGACCTCGCCATCAGACTCGAGCTTGCGGGTGACCGACACGTCGTGTCCTCTCTCCCGGAGGATCCCGCCGAGCACGAGCGATCCGTATGTGTAGATGCCCGGGGATACTATGGTGACCAGCATCTCCCCTCACACCCCAAGGGCGTTGATCATCTCTATCAGCTCATCGAATGCCTCGACCTCCCAGTCGAGCACCTCTTCAGGGGTCATCGATATGCTCATCTCCCCGTCGACCGTGAGCTGATCTGGCCCACGGCGAATTAGGCGGTCGACGCCGTCCCTTGTAAGCGCCCGGCGCACATCCATATCATGGGCCATGATCCTTCCTGGAAGGATCGTCGTCTCCTTGACCTGGCTTAAGTCGAGCTCTTCGATATCCTCAATCGTAATTAGGCATCCGATCTCCTTCTTCACAGGCAGGACGTTCACCTGAGGGCCGATTGCGGAAAAGATCCTCTGCAGGAGGGGAGCTGCAACAGCTCCCGTTATGATCGTTGCCCCCCTTCTCAAGGGCGCAAGCCTTGATAGGGCCTCTTCGTTCCAGGCAAGGGCGAATGGGGCTTTCGTCTCCGGATCCCAGAGGGGAGTTCCAGAGACCCGGAATGGATAATCTCGATTGGCTGCTGTTACGATCTCGCGAAACTCCTCGACCGAGTGAGGGACCACTCCCGGCATCAAGGGAGCATTTCCAAGTATCAGCCCCTGCTCTCTGCTGTTTGCAAACCTCATCAAGAGAAGCCCCTTTGTCCCCATCTTCTCCAGGTCGTTGCAGGTCCTCTCGAGCTCTTGTCCATCGTTCACCCCCGGGATGAGCACCGCTGCGGCATAGACGTCGCATGACTCGGAGAATCGGGCGAGGTTCGCGAGCGCTGCCTCTGGGTGAGGGTCCTTCATATAACGGCGGCGGATCTCCGGATTCGTTGAGAAGACGGTGAAGTTGACCTCACTGACGCCCGCCTCTATCAGAGGCGCGGCCTCGTCGCCCCTGGAGAATCCCTTTCCGCTGGTGTAGCCAAGCGTTATGGGAAGCTCGCGCTGGCCGACCATCTGCGAGAGGGCCAGAAGCTCCGGATAGCAGCTCAGGTCGCCTCCCCCGCTGATGGTAACCTTCTCTGGCCTCGTGCCATAGGACTTTTGGGCGAGCTCCATTGCCACCATCGAGAGCGGCTTGAAGCCGGAGTAACCCTCCATAATGGCTCGCGAGCAGTAGTCGCAGCCCTTCTGGAATGGCATGCAATATTTGCAGCCGAAGGGCTTGACCTGCTTGACCCCCTTGAAGTAACAGTAGCTACAGAAGCCTTTGCAGTCCAGGCCAGGTCGACCCCCCACGTCCGCCAATAGGTCCATGAACCATCCTTGAATGGGTCGGGTAAAAGCCTTTGGATGGCCTGCATAGGGAAAGCAATATGTAGGTCATTGAATACATATCCTTCTGATGGGGACGCGCGAAGGGGTGATGGATCGCCCATGAAGGGTCTATCTCAGGCCTTGATCCGGGTTGACTCCATGACGATGAAGAGCGGAGGTACGGATTGTACATTAGGGAAGTGGAGCTGAGGAACTTCAAGTCGTTCGGAAAAAGGGTAGTGATCCCCCTTCCAAACGATTTCATCGCAGTGACGGGTCCAAATGGAAGCGGCAAGTCGAACATAGTCGATGCCCTCCTCTTTGCCTTATGCCTCTCGAGCTCCCGGGCCATGCGAGCTGAACGGCTTCCCGATCTCGTCTATCGGGGGGGTAACGGCAAGAGCCCCGACTACGCCCAGGTTACGGTGAGGCTCGACAATGCATCTCGCGCCATCCCCTTGGACAATGATGTGATAGAGATCTCGCGCAAGGTTAAGATCAACAATGATAAATACAATTCTACATATTACTTAAACGGCAAGACATGCAGCCAGGGGGAGCTTCAGGATCACCTCTCCAGGGCAGGCATCACCCCGGAAGGCTACAACGTCGTGATGCAGGGCGATGTAACCCGCATCATCGAGGTCAGCCCTTTCGAGAGGCGACGGATCATCGACGAGATAGCAGGTGTTGCCGAGTTCGAGGAGAAGAGGCGAAAGGCCCTCGCTGAGCTCGACGTCGTCAAGGATAGGGTAGACCGCGTCGACGTGATACTCGGAGAGGTGAGCTCACAGCTCGATAGGCTCAGAGCGGAGAGGGACAAGGCCCTTGCCTACCAGGCGAGCCGCGAGGAGAAGCGGCGGCAACAGGCCTATCTCCTCCTTGCAAAGCTGAAGGAGGCTGAGTCCGACCTATCCTGCCTCGCTGGCGAGCTGAAGGGAGCACGGGAAGAGCAGGGCGCCCTCGCCCTGGCCAGGGCGAAAAAGGCGGAGGAGCTCGCTTCGTTCGAGGCATCATTGCAGGAGCTAAACGGCAGAATCGCCCACAAAGGCGAGGAGGAGCAGATCCAGGTAAAGCGGCGAATCGAGGAGCTGAAGGGCGAGATTGCCCTGGAGGCCCAGAGGGCGGACTTCTCCTCCAAGGCCGCTCGTGAGGCAGAAGCCCTCATCGCCAAGGACTATCTGGAGATTCAGAAGCTCGAGCAAGAGATATCCGATCTCGTTGAGCGGCAAGGGCAGGTGGAGATCAGGAGGGCAAGCGTTCAGGGCGAGCTCGAGGAGCAAGGGGAGGCGGCTTCGGCTGCCCGCCATCGAATCGCCCAGGCGGATATCCGATACTCCGAGCTTCGCGAAGAGCTAGAGGAGGCCTTGGGGGGGCGTATGAAGGCAAAGGACCGACTTGGCGACCTCTTGCGAGAACGAGATCGCATCCTCGACTCTGCCCGCCGAGGATCTCTCGATCGAGATCGTCTGGAGGCTCTCATCTCCCAGGACTTGGAGGCGCTCGATGAGGCGGATCGAGAGGGGAGGGGGATTCGCTCTCAGGTGGACGAGATGCACAACCGTGCCGTCCGTCTCGAACGGGAGAGGGACGATCTGGAAGGGGCAAGGCTTCGGGCCAGGCGCGAGATCTCGGAGGCCGATCGTAACCTTCAGCGCATGCAGGGCGAGTATGCAAGGGCGGAGGCTCGCGCCCGCGTAGCCGAGGATCGCACAGGCTACAGCCGGGCCGTTGAGGCGATCCGCTCGGCGATGAGGCAGGGAGTGCTCCGGGGCCTACACGGGACTATCGCGGATCTAGGCGAGGTCGACTCCAGGTATTCAGCCGCCCTCGAGATCGCTGCTGGAGCGAGGCTGCAGAGCGTGGTTGCAAGGAGCGATGAGGATGCGTCGATCGCGATCGATTACCTCAAGCGCAGCCAGACCGGACGAGCCACGTTCCTTCCTTTGAGCCGGCTGGCTTCAGGATCTCTCTCAATCAAGCCCCAGGAGCCAGGCGTTGTGGACTATGCGATCAACTTGGTGACCTTCGATTCACACATGTTCAACGCTTTCTGGTACGTCTTTCGCGATACCCTAGTCGTCGATAACCTCTCGACTGCAAGGCGGATGATGGGACGCTACAGGATGGTCACCATCGAGGGGGACCTCGTGGAGAAGAGCGGGGCCATGACCGGCGGCCATTACAAGTCTCGCGTCAAGTTCGCCGCCGACGAGAGCCGCCGCCTGGTCGAGTTCTCCGAAAGGCTCTCGTCGGTCGAGGCAGAGCGAAGCGCCCTTCTCGACAGGCTCGACTCGTTCGAAGAGGCCCTCTCCAGAGTGAAGCGAGAACTAGAGGGGCTCGACAAGGAGATGTCTCGTCTAACCTTCCGCATGGAGGAGCTGGGGAGCGGAAGGATTCGCCTGGATAGGTCGCTTCAGGAGAGGAGAGAGCTTCTCTCCCAGCTGGGGGTGGAGTTGACACCGGCAAAGGAGCGGCTCGCATGGCTGGATGGGGAGATCGAGGCCACGAATAGCGAGCTTGCCGGCCATAACCGAAAGGTAGAGGAGACCGAGGCAATGCTTGGCGGCTCCGATATTCCCAGGATGACATCGCTCGTTGAGTCGGCCGAAGGAGAGATGAGGCGGCTCGAGTCCAGGATCAAGGAGCTGGATGGGGAGATCATGAGGAACCGCCTCCGCGAGGAGAGCCTGATCGAGAGGTCTCGCGAGCTCTCCGCTCGCAAGGAGGACCTCGAGGCAAAGCGAAGCGAGGCCCAGACGAAAGAGCAGGCCTCGCTCGCTCGAAAAGCTGAGTTGGCAACGGAGCTCGCAAAAATCGCGGAGCGTGAGGGCCAGATAGAGGATGAGCTCTTCGGCCTGAAGGGTGAGCGTGGCCGATTGCTCAATGGGATCCTCTCCGCTCAGAGGGAGATCGACCGCATGGAGAGGGAGGTGGATCGCCTTGAGGCAAGGATCACCGCTTCATCCGGTGCGGAGGTGGAGACGATGTCGACCGTCCAGGTTCTCAGGGCGGAGATCGAGGCTTCAGGAGTGGATGCGAACGAGGTGCCTCCGAGATCAGAGGTGATAGGGCAGAAGATCCGGGCGCTCGACCGCGCCATGCAGGAGATGGAGCCGGTGAATATGCTTGCCATCCAGGAGTTCGAGCACGTCGAGCAGCGAAAAGAGAACCTCACGGCGCGAAGGGATACGCTTCAAACGGAGCGCGAGGGGATCATGAACAAGCTGGACAAGTACGATAGGATGAAGAAGGAGGCCTTCATGGTCTGCTTCAATGAGATCAACGCCAACTTCAGGGAGGTCTTCAATGAACTCTCCGGGGGCGAGGGGGAGCTCATGCTGGGGGTTCCAGACGATCCACTTTCCGGCGGCCTGACGATCAAGGCCCGTCCGGCGGGAAAGATCTTCCATCGTCTAGAGGCCATGTCCGGCGGCGAGAAGAGCCTGACTGCCCTCTCCTTCATATTCGCAATCCAGCGGTTCCAGCCAGCCCCCTTCTACGCCATGGATGAGATAGACATGTTCCTGGATGGGGCCAACGTCGAGAAGGTGGCAAGGATGATCAAGAAGATCTCCTCCAATGCCCAGTTCCTGGTCGTCTCGCTGAGAAAGCCGATGATACAGAGGGCGAGCTACACCGTAGGTGTGACTATGCAGGAGAAGAACATCACAAGCGTGACTGGCATATGCATGAACTGAAGGGCAAATGGGATCTCATAGATCAGGAGGATCCCATAGAGGTGCTCCTCGAGATGGCCCGTCGAGGAGAGGTCGATCCCTGGGATATCGATATAGCTCGGATTACCGAGCGTTTCTTGGAGTACCTCGACTCCATGGAGGAGAGGGATCTTAGGATCCCCGCCCGAACCCTTCTCTACGCCGCAATCCTCCTTCGAATGAAGTCCGATTCGATGGAGGAGCCAGAGGACGAGATCGAGGAGGAGCCAATCGAGGAGTGGATCGAGGAGCCGTCCGGCAGGCTGCCAAAGCCCCCCCTCAGGAGGCGAACCAAGAGGCCGGTCACCCTCGACGAGCTGATCTCGGAGCTGAAGAGGGCGGAGATGGCTGGCCGACGGCGCGAGGCGCGCTATGCCCTCATACAAGAGGATGAGATCGAGGAGATCCAGGACGTATCCCACGAGGAGGGAATCGAGGAGAGGATAGCTTCCCTTCTGTCCCTTGTGGAGGAGCTCTTCGAGGTGAGCGAGAGGGTCTCTTTCCAGGACGTCGAGGGGGGGGACAGGGCGCTCAGCTACATATCCCTGCTCTTCATGGCCCAGAGGAAGCATCTCTGGCTTGAGCAAGAGGAGCTCTTTGGCGAGCTCTACCTCTGTCGCAGGCTTGATGGCTCGTAAGGCAGGTGAAGCAACCTTTTTGTTGATAATTGCGAAAGGGCATGCCGTGGTGGATCTTTGAAGGTGGATGGGAATTCCAGGAGCAAGGCAGTTGTCGAGGCCGCCCTCTTCGCAGCGGGAAGGGGCCTCTCGCTCTCGGAGCTCTCCAGCCTGACTGGGATCTCAGAGGAGGCGGTGCGGCTAATTGCCGAGGAGCTCTCCGAGGACTTTCGCCTGCGCGATTCCGGCCTCGAGATCCGATCCTTAGAGGATCGGTATGTGATGCAGGTTCGCGGGATTCTGGCGGCGGATGTGGTGGCAGTGGCCCCCAGGGAGATGGAGGCTCCCCTCATCAGGACGCTCGGGGTGATCGCCTATCGCCAGCCCATCATCCAGAGCGATCTCGTGCGCATACGTGGAAACAAGGCCTACGACCACGTAAGGGAGCTCGAACGAATGGGGCTGATAGCAGCCGTTAGAAGCGGCCGATCCAAGGAGATCAAGACGACGAAGGCATTTGCCGACTACTTCGGCATCGAGTCCAATCGCCCCGAGTTCATCAGGCGGACGATGGGCCAAGGCAGGAGGTGCATTGGGGTGACTGCAATGTTTCGCTCGCTTGCGGAGCGGATAGGGCTCGACTTCGTCGTCGTGAATCCCTACAGGCCGGGCGCAGAGGACCTGGAGACCTTGGGGGAGATCGACCTCCTCGTTCTCTCCCCCGGCTACGCCGAGAAGGCGAGGGAGCACTATTCCGGGGAGATGATCGAGGCCGGTTGCCGTACGCTCTCAGAGCTTAAGGAGGGCGCGGAGTTGATCTCGGGGGCGGTTTCGGACTGTCCCGACATCGAGCCCCTCCTCGGCGAGATCGACGCCATCCTATTGGAGTATCGGGCGCGTGCCAGGGGCTTTCCCCCTATCCATCCCCTTACGTCCATGGCCAAGGATCTAGCTAGCGACCTTCATATCCCCTTGGATGATGATGGCGCAACCGTCGCATCGAGCTCCTCCGGGCGAGAGGCCGATATCCTCATCCCGACTCATCAGGACTACGGCATGGATATCGTCGAGAGGATCAAACAGAGGTACGATGCCCTCCTGGAAGGCCTCTCGCCCTCGCGCTGAGGCCGTCTCTTTCATTAACCATCGGGTACATAGATACAGCCCATGGCGACCTGCGAGAATTGCGAATCTTCGGTGGATGAGACGCTGGAATACGAGGGTCGAAACCTCTGCGAGGACTGCTATCTCGATGCAGCCTCAAGGATACGGGCATGCGACCCCTGGGGAGAGCACTCCAAGAAGACGTTTCGGGAACAGCACGGGCTCAAGGGGACTGACGGCCTGACCGATCAGCAGGCTGAGATCTACCGTCTCATCGAGTCCAAGGGAAAGGCCACTCGGGAGGAGATCCAGGCGGCGCTTGGCATCTCTCCAATGGAGCTTGAGAACCAGTTTGCATTGCTGAGGCATTGCCAGCTCATCAAGGGCAAGCGAGAGGGAGACCTGGTCTACATAGTGCTCTGGGAGTGACCTCGATGGGGGAGGGGGCATTGGACACGTTCGATCCGCCGCTCACCCTTGGCCAGAGGGCGGCCGACTGGGTGACTGACACCGTTGGCTCATGGAGTTTCGTCCTTTTCCAGACGATAGTCGTGATCGTCTGGGCTCTGCTGAACATCACCCATCTGGTCCGGCCATGGGATCCCTATCCCTTCATCTTCATGAACCTGATCTTCTCCCTCCAGGCGGCCTATACCGCCTCATTGGTGATGATCAGCCAGAACCGCCAGGACGAGATGGTTCGAAGGGTGGCAAGGCACAACTACGCCTTGGATATCAAGGCAGAGGAGGAGGTCCGGGCAATCATCGCAAGCCTTGAGAGCCATGACAGGCTCCTCTGCGATGTTCATCAGGATCTAATGGAGATCAAGGCCGAGTGCAGGGCGATGAGGAGATAGGGTTGGGGATTGCAGGATTGAAGGCCGCAAAATATGATCTAAAGGGGGATATGCGATGCCAAGAGAAGATGCGGAGGCTGCACTTCTGTCGGATAAAAGGATCATCTCCCTGGATGATGCGGCCAGGTCCCATTATGCCGCTGCCTCAGATCGAATAAGGAAGATTGGGGGCGTGGCATGGGTAAATCCCGATATACAGGAGGAGGAGGCAATCCAATGGCTAGAGAAAGGAGCATCGGCCGATCACAGCCGGCGGCTGGAGAACTATCGTCGATGAGGTCGGGGCAGGGCGATGAGCGCCTAAAGAATGCGAAGTTCCTCTGTCACAGGTTCTGCCCGCCATCCTGCCTCCTCGATAAGAGCCTTGGCCTCCACGAGAGGATGCTTGAAGTTCGCCCCCATTGGTCGGTTCAAAGGAGGGAGGAGCAGCATAAAAGGATAGACCTTGGGGAGAAGGTGCCCTTCGATATCGCGCTTCCCCTGCCGGCAAAGGATCGGGGCTTTGCCGAGACTGCTATTGGCGTAGAGCTCTTTCGGGAGCTCTTCGAGTGCCAGCACTGTGGCAGATGCTGTTCTACGCCGGGGGCGGGGCTTGTTCTCGAGAATGGGGACTTCGAGCGCATAGCCGGGTTCATAGGATCGCGAAAGCGGCTTAAGTCGCTCTGCCGCCGCGATAAGGATAGCGGCTGCTGGATCCTTCGCCAGCCCTGCCCCTTTTACGATCGCGGCTGCACGATCTATTCGGTAAGGCCCCTTACGTGCTTTCAGTACCCGCTCCATCCGCCACTCAAGGAGATGCCCTATCACCTGGCGGTCGACGCCTTCTGTCCGGCAGCGAGGAAGCTTGCCAAGGAGACCCTTGGCTGGTGGATCATATGCGAGGGCAACTGGGCGAAGCTTTACGGCTCGGGTCGAGAGAGCCTCAAGGGAGCGGTCTACAGGCGCATCCCCTAGGGGGCGCGCCCGCGCCGTCGATATCGTATGCCCAATGCCTGTATTGCAGTCCATCTTCCTAGCGTTTCTCACGGCAAAGCTGCTCGCAGCCTATATCACATCCCTTTCCCGGTGTCGCATGGCTTATATGGGCGCCCGTAATCTACTGCATTCGGTGAGCTTGCGTGATGGGATTGAACGACCTGGGCTTTGAGGTATTCGAGGAGATGGTGGACTTCGCCGAGGATCTCCAGGTGGATGTGATGGAGCTGGAGAACGGCGCTGTTGTCGTGGACGCTGGGGTGAAGGCCGCCGGAGGATTCGGGGCTGGGATCTATCTCAGCCGCATATGCATGGCCGACCTTGCCGATGTTCAGATAACTTCCATGGATCTGGGCAGGGCGAGCCTTCCCGCCGTCCAAGTTAGCACGGACCACCCCGCCCTCTCATGTATGGGATCCCAATGCGCCATGTGGCAGGTCAAGGTGGGGAAGTACTTCGCAATGGGAAGCGGGCCTGCCCGGGTGCTGGCTGGGATGACCAGGGACCTCTACGAGAGGATAGGCTTCGAAGAGTCCTCCGACGTCGCAGTGATCGTCCTGGAGTCGGACAGGATTCCCGACGAGGACGTGGCAGGCCATATCGCCGAGAGGTGTGGCATAGATCCGGGGGATCTGAGGATAGCGGTTGCCTCAACCGACTCGCTCGCTGGCCTCGTCCAGGTCTCCGCAAGGGTGGTTGAGACTGGGCTCCATAAGCTCTTTTCAATGGGATTCGATATCACAACCATCAATAGCGGTTGGGGCCGCGCGCCCATAGCTCCTGTCGTTGGCGATGCCACCATGTGCATGGGGGCCTCGAACGACGCCATAATTTACGGAGGCGAGACCTACTACAACCTGGCTTACGAGGATATCGAGGCCCTTTCTGACTATCTCCGGGCGATGCCCTCCCTTGCTTCGCGGGACTACGGCATTCCCTTCTACAAGACGTTCAAGGCGGCGGGCTTCGACTTCTTCAAGGTGGACCATAACGTCTTCGCCCCAGCGAGGGTTGTCATGAACGAGCTTGGCAGCAGGCGTACGATGGTTGCGGGAAGGATCAACCTTCCAGTCCTGATGGAGTCGTTCCGTTTAGAGGTCATGGAGGAGGATTGACCGGCCTCGGTCGCCCAAGAGATAGATATGTTTCAGGTAACCTTCCTCGGAACGGCGGGCTCTCTTCCAACCCCGGACAGGAGTCCCTCCGCGGTCCTCGTGAACCGGGAGGGCGAGCTCCACCTCTTCGACTGTGGGGAGGGCACTCAGCGCCAGATGATGCTTGCAAAGACCGGGATGATGCGTCTTGGCCACATCTTCCTCAGCCATCTCCACGCCGATCACATACTGGGCATCCCAGGGCTCCTGGAGACGATGGCCTTCCAGGGTCGAACCGAGCCCCTGACGATAGCGGGTCCCGCGAGGACATCGAGCGTTATGAAGCTCTTCTCGGCCTTGGGTTGCTGTTCTAAAAGCTTTCCAATCGAGGTCCTTGAGCTTGCGCCAGGCGATGAGATCTCCATGGATGGCTACCGAGTTCTCGCTTTGGAGACCTACCACAGCGTGCCGAGCCTCGGCTACTGCCTGGTCGAGGATATGAGGCCGGGAAGGTTCAATAGGAGCCGTGCAGTCGAGCTGGGAGTCCCGCCTGGCCCCCTTTTCGGAAGGCTTCAGCGCGGGGAGACGATCGTCCTCGACGGGCGATTCATACGTTCGGAAGAGGTCATGGGTCCTCCCAGGCGCGGACGCAAATTGGTCTACACAGGCGACACAAGGCCTTGCCAGGCTGTTGAGGAGGCAGCCCGAGATGCTGACATCCTGATCCACGACTCGGCGCTGGCAGACGATATGCTGGACTGGGCGGTCTCCACCAGGCACAGCACCGCAGGGGAAGCAGGTGCCCTTGCAGCAAGGGCGAAGGCGAGGCTTCTCGTCCTCACCCATATAAGCTCGCGCTACTCCGAAGACACGACGCCGCTCCTTGAGGACGCAAGGCGGCACTTTCGAGACGTGATCGTTGCGGCGGATCTGATGCGCATAGACGTCCCCCTGAGGGACGATTGAATCTTTCCTATATTTCAACCGCGAATGAACGCGAATGAACGCTAATATTCTCCTTTATTGGGACGATAAAACTGAAGAAGGGACTAACGCTCCTCCTTCAGGGCCGCCATTACCTCGCGGCTGAGGTCGTCATCCCTCTCCCCGATTGCCGCCTCCAGCGATGCGGCAAAGCCCTCCAGAGCCATCCTCGCCCGCCCCATATCCATCTCGCTGCTCTCATGGGCGATCCCCTGTCTCATCAGGTGGTCGATCTGATCTGGCGGCAGGCGAAGGGCGGTAGCAGCAGAGATCGCTCGCCCATACATCTCCATCCCTACGTAGTACTCGAGCCCTTCCCGGTAGAGCCTCTCTGCCTCCTCCGAAAGGCCGGCGTTCTTGGCGATGAGGGCGGCCCAGAGGTAGTCGCCCGCATCCATGAGTACCTGGATGGCTCTCCTGACGAGGCCGTTGTCCCTTGCGAGCATCGCCGCCAACTCCACCTCGCCCGCCTCGGCGAGCAGGTCGACTCCCTCCTCTACCAGTTCCGGGGGGAGGCCACGAACGTTCTCTTTAAGGTACGAAAGTCGCTCTTGAGGGTTCATATCACGAAAATCGACATTCAATTGCTGATCCACTCCATCTCTTTATCATCGTTCCTACTATATGGCCAACATTCACCTCTAGAGGAGGAGGTCGAAGACCTCCTTTGGGTCGACGCGGGCCGTCGAGTCCAGCGAAAGCGGCGTGATCGAGATCTTTCCCTCCTGGTAGACAGCCCTCACGTCGGTTCCTTCCCTCTCTTTGCAGATCAGGTCCCCTCCTATCCAGTAGTAGGGGCGGCCTCGGGGGTCGAACCTCTCCTCGACAGATGTTCGAAAGATCTTTCGCGCAAGCCTTGTGACCACGATCTCGGTATCCTCGGTGGCTTCTATTGGCAGGTTGATGTTGAGGATGTCAACCCCTGGGGGAAGCCCCTTATCAAGCACTCTATTAGCCACCCTTCTTACAAGCCTCTCTGCGACGTCGAACTCGTAGGGAGAGCTATGGTGGTTATCGAACTTGTCCCCCTGATCCACTACCTGGATGGATGCTGCGATCGCCGGAATCCCATAGCTTGCCGCTTCAAGTGCCCCGCCTATCGTCCCGCTTGTGGTCACTGTGTCGGTGCTGATATTCTCGCCCACATTGATCCCGGAGAGGGCCAATTGGGGCATCTCCCCCTTCATCACCGCGAATAGCCCCAGGATGACCGCATCGGTCGGCGTGCCGCTTGCCGAGTAGGCCTGGATCTCCGGCCAATTGACCTGGGTGAGCCGAAGGGGCTCGAAGACGGAGACCGAGCGTCCAACGCCGCTCTTCTGGCTGGAGGGGGCGACGACCACCACCTCTCCGAGCCCCTCCACGCTCCTCGCCGCTGCCCTCAGGCCGGGGGCGTAGATGCCGTCGTCGTTGGTGACGAGTATGCGATACATCGAATGCAGTCGGTCATCCTTGATATAAATACAGTGCGGAAGTCGTCGATTCAGGACCTTCTGATCCTCGCCGCGGTCCCATAGGCCGTGAGCTCTGCCGCCCTTGTGCCGGTCTGGGTGGTCGTGAACCTCAGGGTGACGACCCCATCTGTCCCCATCCGAGCTGCCTCGTCCGCCATACGCCTGACCGCCTGGCGGCGGGCATCTTCCAGCATCTCCGTATACTCGGATAGCTCGCCTCCGAACAGGCCCTTCAGGAAGACGACGATATCCTTCCCCAAGTGCTTTGATCGAACGGTGCTGCCGTATACCACACCGATGACCTCGAGCTCATATCCAGGCGCCGGCCGTTGTGATCATCATCCCTTATGCTCTCCCTCAATCTCCTTGAGCTCTCTTGGTTGCATCTCCTTGGTCTTCTGTTCGTAGGCCTTGATCACATCGGTCCTGGTGATTATCCCAAGAAGCCTCCTCGAGTTGTCGCTCGCTACAACCGGCAGCCTTCCAATGCCATTTTTATACATAATGTCCATGGCCAGCTTCACCGATTGGTCGGGGCGTGCAAAGATCACGTTCTTCACAGCCACATCCTTGACGAGGGTCTTTCCCTGACCCTCGGGGGGCACCTTTCTCACATCGTCGAAGGTGATCATCCCCACGAGGTCTTCGTCCTTCACAACCGGATAGCCGGTGTAGTTGTACTTGGCAATCGCGTCGCGTACATCGAGAACGGTCATCTCTGGCGTTACCGTGGTCACTTGGCGCTGCATGATCTCACCTATAGGGATGCTCTCCAGCACCGGTTCGGGCACGTCCACGAAGATGCCCCGGCGCATCAGGCGGATTGTGTACATCGAGCCTCCCTTGAGCACGATCTGGGCAACGGCAGCGCTCAGTATGCAGGAGATTATCAGTGGGGGCAGGCGGCTATAGTTGCTCGCCATCTCCGGTATCATCACAATGCAGGTCAAGGGGGCCCGCGCCGCACCTGCGAAGAACGCCCCCATTCCCAGGAGGCCGTAGGCGGCGGGGGCGGCAACCATCCCCGGGAGGGCGTGATAGACCGTGATGCCGAATGCCGCACCTAGCATCGACCCCAGGTAGAGGGTGGGGGCAAATAGGCCTCCGCTTCCGCCCGAGCCGACTGTGAAGGAGGTTGCAAGCACCTTTACAGCGACGAGCAGCAGGAGAAAGGCAACGAGGCCGTAGGAGCTATCGGGAGTCACGGTCCTGAATACGTGGTTGATGCCGTCGTATCCAACGCCCATTATGCCATAATCCAGGAGGTAGAGGCCGCTGATGCCGGCCACGATGCCGCCGGCTGCAGGCTTAAGCTCGTTCTTAATGGGGAGGCGGGAGAATAGGTCCTCGAAGACGTAATATGCCCTCACCCAGATCCCGGCCAGAAGGCCAAAGAGTGGTCCTAGGATGAAGCATATCGCCAGATCGTAAGTAGTGAAGACGAACTTGGGAAGAATGAAGTCCGGGACGGGATGGATAAAGCTTGCGGCAACAGCGTTTCCCACCACCGCCGCGAGGAGGACTGGCACTGCATCCGAGGCCGAGAACCTGCGGGATATCACCTCCATGCTGAATATGGCCCCTCCCATCGGTGCGTTGAAGGTCCCGGCGATCCCAGCCGCAACGCCGCATGTGGCGAGTACCCTCATCTCACCGCCGCCCAGCTTGAGTATCTGGCCTATGGCAGATCCGAAGGATGCCCCTATCTGGGCGATAGGCCCTTCTCGACCGGCGCTGCCGCCGCTTCCCGCTGTGATCGCAGCTGCGGTTATGACGAAGAGGCAGACGCGTTTTCTGATCAGCCCTCCTCTCTTATGCACTGCCTCCATTATCGCCGGTATGCCGTCTCCCCGGGTCTCGGGAGCTATCGAATAGACTATGGGGCCCACGATCAGGCCGCCGATTATGGGGAGGAGCACAACGAAGTAGGGGCTGGGGGCATGGCTGAGGAGGCCTGAGAAAAATATGGTTCTAACAAGCTCTATGAGGCCACGAAATATCACCGCCCCTAGGCCGCCCACGGCTCCGACGACTATTGCCAGAAGGGCGATGAATATCCAGCGGTAGTCCTCAGAAATCTCTCTGATGGGATCCCTCGCCTCCAACCTGGTCGGCAATCTCTATAAACGCCTTTTGCCCCTGACATCGTCCGCATGGCGACGTGGATCTGCGCCGAGATATGAAACGCGCGTCCTCTGGAGTTGATCTCGATCTCCTCGTGGATACTGACACGGTGATGAACTCCATCAACCGTTGCCGGCGAGGCCAGAGCTGCTGGGCAACCTCTCCAGGTCGAACTCGATCTCCACCCTATCCTTATCCGCGGCGAGGGATACCACGATCAGGTGGAAGATGTATCTCTGAGTGCGGCGGCCGTCTGGAAGATGCACTCCACAAGTCCGAAGCTTCGCCAGGCTTGCCGTCTGCAGGGCAGGGCCGCTCTGGAGGAATAGCAGTCCTGGAAGGTTCAGCCGGTCGTGTCCGAATGTGGGGTAGCGTTCTTCGATCAATCCCTCGAGCTCCTGCCTTGATATCTCCACGGACTTCCCGCCGCCCGTAACGACGATCGACCTCTCCTCGGCTTGCACGGCCTCCACGTGAGATCGTAATGCTCCGAAGGCAAAGTTCATCCCCCGGCCGTGCACCTCCGGCGGCAGCAGCTCTTCGAGCTTGGAGATGAAGGGGCGCAAGAGCGGGCTCGTCCCGGCGAAGAAGCTTCCCGGGAGGTTCTGGAGCTCAGGGCTAACTCGGGCAAGGTCCTCCCTGGTCAACTGAACGGTGATCATATGGGAACTTCTTCGTCCATCGAAGATATCGCTGTTGGGCCGTCGCTCTCCTCGAAGCAACCTCTCAGGTCGAATACGATCCCTTCTTGATTGGGAGGCCAGAAGATGAGAAAGCCCGGTTCGGCCTCGGGCGGAAGGCTGTATATCATGTATCCGGAGACTTTCCCGCAGGGGGGAATCGCCGGCCCCAGCATCTTGAACTCCTGGGGCGAATAGGAGATGCCTCGCCGGTCGATGATGTCTGCGAACCGGCCGTATCCGCATTCAGATAACGGGATGGGATCGTTCATCAGGCTCTGGAGCCCATACTCTACGAGGACCTTCTCCCCGCCCTCCGCCTCGAGTATGGCAGCTATCTCCACCGCGAAGGCGCCAACGGAAACGCTGTCCTCGGGCGAGGTGAGCTCCCCAGGTGGCGTAACCTCCTGGTCCAGCCTCATGGCCTCCACTCCTCGATGAAGGAGGATGGCGGGCCCTCTGTCTCTGCTCATGGGAAAGGCAAGCGCCGCTGCCTTGGCCTCGCCAGGGGCTAGCGTCGTGGAGCAGAGGGGGTTGTAGAGCCCCCCCTTCATCCATGGCAGGGGCGAATGTGGATCTCCTCTGGAATCGATCAACGTGAAGTCCTCGGGCTTGACCTCGACCTCGGTCGATAGGGGGTTATGCAGTATCATCCCAAGGCTGAGTGTGTTGCCCTCCGGCGTCTGCTGAAAGCTATGCAGGTCGGTTACTGTGAGATCGATATCGACTCCGGATGCGATCTCAAAGATGCCGGGCAGCTCCGCCGATGGGAGAACCTGTTTTGCAGAGCTCTCCATGTAGCCGTTATTGCATGCGGTCAATAAGACCACTGCTATAAGAAGCGGGCCTGCCATGCTCGCCCCTTCCCGCATCAGCTTACTCCCCGATCTCATACGCCCGACCAATTTAGATCACTTACTAATTAATCATATCTATTTATGCTTTTTGGTCGCAGTCGCGAATCGGCCGGCTCCCAGAGTGTGGGATCTTCGGCGAATTGGGGACGGCGTATGAGCGCACGGCTCTATGCAAAATCGGGCGGGCAGGGCTCATCAAAGATCTCCGAAGCGAATCGTTCTTCATGTCCCGATGTGATGATGATGAGCTCCAGCATATCGATAACCATGATGGCATGAGGGCTCAAAGGCGCCTTAGCTTTCCTTCTTCTCCCACAAAGGCTAGCGGGGAACTATTGAGCACCATACCTAAGCGAGGCCCCATGGCTGGTGGAGGAGATCGCCCTCATCTGTCCGCATCATGTGATCATCGCGCAGGGATTCGACCTCTTATGACGATCCCTTGATATTGACACCATCCGGCGAGTTGCGATATATGTTCCTGCCGGCTGCATCTATCGCCGCGGCGCATGCTCTTTATCATATTTCATTTCTATTAATTTTTATAAAGTATGCTCTAAACAGCGGACGCTTGAAAAACAAATTATTTATATGATTAAGTATTTGTATCATAAAAATATTTGGTGATCATCATGAGGGAATCCACCGTCAAGGTTCTGGACGACAAGGACATGGAATTTGTCGAGACGCTGCGAAGCCTGGGCGTGCCACGAAACGTCTCCACTCTGATAACATATCTCGCAAATGTAGATGAGGCGTCATCGCGAGAGATCGAGATGGGATCCGATCTCAGGCAGCCCGAGGTGAGCATTGCCATGAGGACTCTTCGCGAGAACCAGTGGATAGAGGAGAGGGAGGTCAAGAGGGAAGGAAAGGGCAGGCCCATGAAGGTCTACTCGCTGCGCGCTCCCATCGAGGATATAATAAGGCATTTTGAGGAGGAGAAACTGCACGAGTCGGCGCAGGCGATGGAGAGCATCCAGAGGCTCAAGGAGCTGATCTCCACATCCTGATCCCTCTTCTTCGGCTCGGGGGTTTTTCCCCCATTTTTTTCGGCCTTGTTATTTTGATCTCAGCCCTTGGCGGACTTTATTACTTCGACTCCGATCTTGGATGCTATTCCCCGCCCTAGGGAGATCCTCGATCCCCCAACATCTATCACCACGGGGCCGCCAAAGGGCTGACACACTATCTTCCTAACCTTTCGCCCTTCCTGGATCCCCACAGATTCCAGCCTCTTCTGCCATCCCAAGCCTCCGGCTAGGGATTTAATCTCCAGTATCAAGTTGCATGGAGCCTTGGTTAACATCATCAAGATCGGTTGGTCTCCACCTCGGCCATCTATAAATCTGGCGGTATCAGAGCCTGACGGTGACTCCCCTCTCCGCCAGATACCTCTTGCAGCCCTCAATGGTCCACTCCTCGAAGTGGAATATGCTTGCGGCAAGGGCGGCAGAGGCTTTTGTCTCCTGGAAGACCTCCAGCATATGCTGGGCGTTGGCGCAGCCGCCCGAGGCGATCACGGGTATATCGAGATTGGAGGAGACGGCTCCAGTCAGGGGGATGTCGAAGCCGTCGTAGGTGCCGTCGCGATCCATGCTGGTTAGAAGTATCTCCCCTGCCCCAAGCCTCTCCGCTTCAAAGGCCCAGGCGATGGCATCGATGCCGGTGAACTCCCTTCCACCGTAGAAGGAGCACTCGTACCAGCACTCACCCTCGGGTGAATCGATCACGATCCGTCCCTCCTCGCGGCCCAGGCGCCTCTTCGCGTCGATTGCGACGACCACGGCCTGGTTTCCGTAGCGGCTTCCTATCTCCGATATGAGCTTGGGCCGTCTTATGGCTGCTGTGTTGAGGGTGATCTTGTCGGCTCCGGCCTTGAAGGCGGACCTTGCATCCTCCATGGAGCCGATCCCGCCTCCGACCGTCATGGGGACGAAGACGGCGCGCGAGGTCTTTTCGATCACATTCACCATCGTGTCCCTGCGCTCATGGGATGCGGTGATGTCCAGGAAGACTATCTCGTCTGCCCCCTCCAGGTAGTATCGGGAGGCAAGCTCAGAGGGATTCCCGGCATACCTGATCTGCTTGAACTCTATCCCCTTCACCACGCGGCCATTGGGCACGCCTAGGTCGCAGTCCAGGCAGGGTATAATGCGCTTTGCTAGCATCTCGTTGACCTCGCAAAGTTCTCCAGTATCATAAGCCCCTTAGGGCCGGACTTCTCCGGGTGGAACTGGGTGGCGCAGAGGTTGTCCCTCAAAACGACTGCGACTATATCGATCCCATGGTGGGTGGTTGCCACAACGAGCGAATTATCCGAAGGGACGCAGTGGTAGGAGTGGACGAAGTAGAAGCGATCCCCCTCGGAGATTCCATCGAGGATCTCCACCTTCGAATTGATGGAGATCTCGTTCCATCCCATCTGGGGGATCATCACACCGGCCGGGAGCTTGATGACCTCGCCCTCCAGCCATCCGAAACCGTGTGCCTCAGGGCTCTCCTCTGAGTGCTCGAAGAGGACCTGCATGCCGATGCATATCCCAAGCATTGGAACTCCTCTATCCAGGGCTTCTCTAAGGTCTCCCTCGAAGGGGCCGAGCCTCTCCATGCACATCCCAAAGGAGCCCACGCCCGGCACAACGATGCCATCTGCTTTCTGCAGCTCGGAGGATTGGGTTATTATCTGGGGACTGGCACCTATGTGGTCCAGGGCGTTGTAGATGCTGAATAGGTTGCCCATTCCATAATCGACTATCGCTATCATCGAACTCCTACCGGCTTGACTCTGCCGGGAGGGCCTTTCCCTATCCTTCTATATACCCTTAACGCTTTTCGGGACTCTTCACCTCTTTGGACTCAACGCCTTGCGGACTTCTATGTTTCGGGGGACGGTCGATCGAGAAGTCTCGTTATGAAACTTTATGAAAACATCTCAAATATCGATATATAGGCAAGTCCCCTCTTTCTCTATGCCCAAGCGAGGTGGTCGAGGATAGGTCTTCCCTCGGCCGCTGGCTTGAAGAATTATAAAAGTTATAGGTGTATGTCATGAATCTCAGACGTCCAAATGCCAACGATGCTGTGGGAACGTTCAATCGATCCAAGAACGTTGTGCCCATGTCCGGCCTCTGTACCCGTTGTGTGGATGGATGCAAGGGTGGATGCGATATCTGGCTCTCCTCCTTCCGAGGGCGAGAGGTCCTCTATCCGGGGCCGTTTGGGGAGACTACCTCCGGTGCGGATAAGAACTACCCCTTGGACTACTCCCATCTGAACATCCAGGGCTATGCCGTTGGGGCAAAGGGCCTGCCGGATGGGGTTGATGGAAATCCCGATACGGCAGTTTTCAGCGATGTCGATACCGAGACTGCTTACGGCTGGGATCGCAAGGTCAAGATGACGATTCCCATCTTCACCGGGGCGCTTGGATCTACCGAGATCGCCCGCACTGGATGGGAGCACTTCGCAGTAGGGGCCGCTATCTCGGGAATCACGCTTGTCTGTGGTGAGAACGTATGCGGCGTAGACCAAGAGCTTGTGCTCGACTCAAATGGCAAGGTCGCCAAGTCCCCGGAGATGGACCGCAGGATAGAGACCTATAACAAGTATCACGAGGGCTACGGCGAGATCCTCGTCCAGATGAACGTGGAGGACACGAGGCTGGGCGTAGCTGAGTATGTATCCTCCAAGCACAACCTGGAGACGATCGAGCTGAAGTGGGGCCAGGGGGCAAAGTGCATCGGAGGCGAGATCAAGGTGAAGTCGCTCGAGAGGGCGAAGGAGCTCCAGAAGAGGGGCTACATCGTAAGGCCCGACCCCAGCCTCTCCGAGGTGGAACGGGCATTCAACAAGGGCGCTATTCGCGAGATCGAGCGGCATTCTAGGCTTGGATTCGTGACGAAAGAGGGCTTCCTCTCCGAGATCGATCGCCTGAGGGATCTAGGCTTCAAGAGGATAACCCTCAAGACCGGCGCTTACTCGATGAAGGAACTTGCCATGGCGCTTCGTTATGGATCCGAGGCGAAGATTGACCTTCTGACGATCGACGGGGCGCCCGGCGGGACAGGAATGAGCCCCTGGCCGATGATGAACGAGTGGGGCATTCCCACATTCTACCTCCAGTCGTTGACCTACGAGTTCTGTCTGAGGCTGAAGGAGAAGGGCCTGAGGGTCCCGGACATCGCCATGGCCGGTGGATTCTCCTCAGAGGATGGCGTCTTCAAGGCGCTCGCCATGGGAAGCCCATTCGTCAAGGCTGTGTGCATGGGCCGGGCATTGATGATCCCGGGGATGGTTGGAAAGAACATCGGCCACTGGATCCAGAGTGGGGACTTACCCAAGAACGTGAAGAAGTACGGCGACACGCCTGAGAAGATATTCGTAACCTGCGAGGAGCTCAGGGAGAAGCTGGGAGGCGAGATCAAGGACTTGCCCATGGGTGCGATAGGCATCTACACCTACTGCCAAAGGTTCAAGACTGGTCTGCAGCAGCTCATGGCTGGAAGCCGGAACTTCAGGATCTCCACGATCGGCCGCCATGACCTGATGGCCCTCACTGAGGAAGCGGCGAAGGTCTCCGGAATCGCATATGTGATGGACGCCTACAGAGATGCTGCCGAGGGCATACTCGACGGGGAGTAGCGGGCCCTTTGGATGATCCATCCCCCTAACGACACCCTGCCCTCTAGCGAGGGTGGGGGGCCTCCATCGATGAAGGCTTGGCGAATGAGGTCGCGATATCACAGGGCCTGCATCGCACGCGCGTACGCGGCGCGTTCGGGCCGGCCAACAGAATCCATCTATATAGGTATATGTATAGGTATATATATGTAGATAGTTATGCGTAGGGGCAAACTATACTTCGGCATATCACATCTACGAACTGTAACTGTATATCGATCCAATCTGCCTGAATCCCAATAAGCAAAGTCTATATATTATAAATAGTCCGATCCGGAGCTATCATCTAATATAAATATATTATCGGAAAGATTTAAATACCACTACCTAAATGTGGCTTCTTATCTCTATGCAGATAAATCTTTGGGTCAATCTGAAGAGGCTGATTTAGGTATGTCCAAACCCAATCCTTTTGAGACTGCGCAAAAGCAGCTCGATGTATGTTCTAAGATTTTGAACCTAGACGCCGGCGTGCACCAGATGCTGAGATACCCAATGAGGGAGCTGCACGTCTCCATCCCAGTTAAGATGGACGACGGCTCCACCAAGGTATTCCATGGCTTTAGGGTGCAGTACAACGATGCGCTGGGGCCGACTAAAGGCGGCATAAGGTTCCATCCCGAGGAGACCGTGGATACCGTCCGGGCGCTCGCCGCCTGGATGACGTGGAAGACCTCCCTTCTGGACCTGCCGCTCGGCGGCGGCAAGGGCGGCGTGATCTGCAATCCAAAGGAGCTCTCAGTAGGCGAGCAGGAGCGCCTTTGCCGCGGCTATATCGATGCCATCTGGCAGTTCATCGGCCCGGACAAGGACGTCCCCGCTCCAGATGTCTACACCACCCCCCAGATGATGGCTTGGATGATGGATGAGTTCTCCAAGCTCTCAGGCAAGAACTCGTTTGGCGTCATCACCGGAAAGCCCATCTGCGTGGGCGGATCCTGGGGCAGGGGCGATGCCACTGCCCGGGGAGGGATGTTCACCATAAGGGAGGCTGCAAGGGAGCTCTCCATCGATATGGGGGGGGCAACGGTCGCCATCCAGGGCTATGGAAATGCCGGCTGCCATGCTTCTTTCCTGGTCCAGGAGATGTTCAACTCCAAGGTCGTTGCTATCAGCGACTCCAAGGGCGGCATCTACAACCCCGCCGGCCTCGACATCCAGGCTGCCTGCGGAATCAAGGGGGAGACGACTTCTGTCGTAAACACACCGAACGTCCAGAAGATCAGCAATGAGGAGCTCCTGGAGCTCGATGTCGACGTGCTCATACTCGCAGCCCTCGAGAACGTGATCACCGAAGAGAACGCGCCTCGCATCAAGGCGAAGATCGTGGCCGAGCTTGCAAACGGGCCCACAACCCTTGAGGCAGACGAGATACTGCACAAGAAGGGGATCCATGTCATCCCCGACTTCCTCTGCAATGCAGGCGGCGTCACCGTATCCTACTTCGAGATGGTCCAGAACATGTCCATGTACACATGGACTCTGGAGGACGTCTACGAGCGCCTGGACATGCGTATGACCAACGCCTACAGGAAGGTCCTAGATGCTTCGAAGAGGTTCGGGATCGACATGCGCCAGGCCGCCTACACCGTGGCAGTGGAGCGCGTGGTCGAGGCGATGGAAAGCCGAGGCTGGGTCTGATCGAGCCTGGCTGAGGCCTCGCGAAGGCCGCCATCTATTCTCACTTTTTTTTGGCCCATCATTATCGGATCAGCAGATAATAAATAGATCTTATCTTTCCAACCTGACTGCTTCATCTTAAAAATGAATACCCTGCAGCTTGCTGCGGGGTGCGCCGCCGCCGTTTGACTCAAGATTGGTCCATTCGTGGACATTTAAAATTAATTTTTGGCCTTCATGAGAAGAAAGGGCCTGTAGCCCACATCCCATACCTTAGCGCCGGCAATCGTGACCTCGATGCTCTCCATCATCGCTAAAGTAAGGTTATCTATACCTATTTATCATTATCCGATAGAGCGAGTGCTGCAATCCTCTTTCCAGCATCTCCCTCGCCAAAGACCTGCCGCTGGCGCCCCCTGGGCTCGAAGTTCCTCGCAGCATCGAGTATCGCATCCTTTGAGGCACCGACGAGGACGTTCCATCCATCCTCGATCGTCTCCACCCATTCGGTCGTATCCCTCATTGTAATGCAGGGAACCTGCAGCATGTAGGCCTCCTTCTGAACGCCTCCAGAGTCGGTCAGGACCTTTGCCGCACCCGCTTCAAGTACGAGCATCTCCAGATATCCGACCGGCGGAATGATCCTTATGCGCTCATCGAGCCCCTGCCAGAGACCGCTCTTGCGAAGCATCTTCTCCGTTCGGGGATGGCAGGGGAATACCAGCTCCCCTTCGATCTCAGAGAGGCCGTCGACGATAGATTTGAGCCGCCCTGGATCGTCGGTGTTCTCCGCCCGGTGAACCGTAGCGAGATAGTAATCCTTCTCGTCTAGTTCTAGCCGATCGAGGATATCCGACCTCTCCTGGGCGAGGCTTAGACACTCCATCAATATGTCCATCATCACATCGCCTGTGAGATGTACCCCTTCCCTTATGCCCTCCCCCGCCAGGTTAGTGACTGCGGTTTTCGTCGGGCAGCTCAACAGATCGGATATATGATCCACAGAGACGCGGTTGACCTCTTCGGGCATCCTCATATCATAGGAGCGAAGTCCCGCCTCCACATGGAGTACCCGCTGGTGCAGCTTGACCGCGGCAAGAGCACCCGCTAGCGTCGAGTTGGTATCGCCAAAGACTATGACCAGATCCGGACGCTCCTTCATCAATATGCTCTCGATCCCCCGCAGCATCTCGCCTGTCTGCCAGCCGTGGCTTCCCGATCCCACGTTGAGATGATAGGCAGGCTCGGGGATTTTTAGCTCGTCGAAGAAAAGGCGGTCCATCTGGTAATCGTAATGCTGTCCAGTGTGGACTATGATCTCGTCATGGAACTCTCGAATGGCCCTGCTGACCGGGGCGAGCTTGACGAAGTTGGGCCTTGCCCCCACGATCGATGCGATCAGCATGAATTTCCTCCATCGCTGAAGGTGCAGGATCCGGCTTTCATCATGCGCCCTGAAACCTTCAGGATGCCATTTATAGAGATCGACCGGAGCATCGCCCCTACCTCCTCCGCTTGCCCTTTGCCGGGGATAGATCCTTCTTTTTGCCATTATCCTTGCCAGAAGCCTTCCTCTCGCCCTTTCCTGCGACAGAATCCTTCTTCTCGCCTGCGCCAGTGGCAGTCGAGAGGATTGCGATCAAGGGGCCGATGATCATCCCCGATCCTGCAAGAAGCGCAACGATCCCGATTGCTCGAAGCATTAAACGCTCCTTCATCGTGAACTCGGCAACGCCTGCCGCTATCTTGATCGTGGCAGCGCCAAGGCCTGCTGAAAGAGCAGCCAGTATTACGGTAATCGCAGCCTCCTGGCTGGCCGGCGCTCGCATGAGGGCCATTGCCATCTGGATGACGATGGAAGCCGATGAGCCGAGAAAGAGCAGTCCGGCAAGTGAGGCCAGCCAACGGGAGAGGGAGAGATCCCGTCTTAAGAGCAGATAGTATCCCGCGGTCAATACTGCCAAGAAGGGAAGGAGGATCAAGGCCAGGCTCTGACCTTCCCACCGATGAACTGAGATCATCTTGAGCGGGAGGGAGAAGAGCTCATCGAGGGAGAAGGTCTCGCGATACCCAATGACTAGGCCGTAGTTTCCCGCGGCCTCTCCGAAGACTGCCGCGTAGTAGGTGCCATTCTCCGGAGCTTCAAGATCCAGATCGGCTAGGCCGTAGTAGCTGCCAGGGCCGAAGGGCTCGTATGTGGCTGATTTGGGCATCGATCCCCGAGCGACCACTGCCCCATAGCCACCGGGGATATCCACACCCGGGGGAAGGGCGGAATCGCCCTCGAGGCCCGGCCCCATGAGGACCATTCCTGGAAGATAATCGCCCTGTGCAGCCAACAAGGATAGCCGGATGCGCTCGCCCTTTGAGAGGTCGAAGCTGTAATACAGCACCTCGTCCTCCTCCAGATGGCCAAAGATCGCCCATGACTTGGAGGGATCGTGAATGAGTACTGCTTCAGAGATGTTTTCGCTGCTTGGAAGGATCAGCGGGACGTGAGCCAAAGCTCCGCCAAGAAGCCCGGCAATGAGAACGAATATCCAGAGGGAGACTCTCATGGCACTCGATCGTCGAGAGACGATGATCAATCTTTCGTCAGATAGAAGGAGAAGGCCCTCGGGCCCGAGAGCTTATCGAGGATGGATGGACCTCGACCGGCTCGGCATACAATTTTAGCTATTTTCATTACTATATCAAACGAGTAATATTTGTAAGACTACGTTCACGAAAGTCGTTCTCCCTCCATTCCGGCAAGGTTTTCTATCCCTTCGTTCAAGCTCCCACCATGGCAAGCAGAGTCTACTTCTCGCCCTTCAGGCTTGACAGGAGCCATGAGAGCACGATATCGAAGATACAGAGGCTCTTCGATGCCGCAGGCCTGGGCGATGTCGTGAAGAAGGGAGACCTCGCCGCGATCAAGCTTCACTTCGGCGAGCGAGGATGCGACTTCTATCTAAATCCGGTCTACGTTCGCCAGGTTGTTGATTTTGTCAAGGCTCGCGGAGGAAAGCCATTCCTGGTCGACGCCAACACCCTGTACTCAGGAAGCAGGAGCAACGCCGTCGACCACCTGACAACGGCAATCGAGCACGTCTTCGGCTACTCGGTCACAGGAGCCCCTCTGATCATCGCCGACGGCCTGAGGGGGGAGGACTACGGCGAAGTGGAGATCGAAAAGAAGCACTTTGCTATGGTCAAGGTCGCAGGAGAGCTGCTTCGAGCGGACTCCATGATCGTTATGACCCACTTCAAGGGCCATGCCATGACCGGCTTTGGAGGCGCGATCAAGAACCTGGCGATGGGCTGTGCCCCTGTTTCAGGAAAGATGGACCAGCATCGAGGCCTCATGCCCGCAATCGATGAAGAGCGCTGCAAGGGCTGTGGGAGCTGTGCGGATACTTGCAGAGCCGAGGCCATCCAGATCAGAGCCGGCAGGGCATCCATCGATTATAAGAGATGCATGGGCTGCGTAGAATGCATGATGGCCTGCCGAGAAGGCGCTATCGACCTGAACTGGGACCGCGACATTCCTTCCTTTATGGAGATGATGACCGAGCACGCCTATGGAGCAACGCTTGGAAAAAGGATCGGATACCTCAACTTCCTGATCAACATCACGCCGGATTGCGACTGCCTGCCCTGGAGCGACTCCCCAATCGTTCCAAACATAGGAATCCTCGCCTCGACCGATCCCGTCGCAATTGACAAGGCAAGCCTCGATCTCGTGAACCGAGAGGCAGGCCTGTTGGGCACGCGCCTTGCCTGCAACTTGGGGGCGGGGGAGGATAAGTTCCAGGGTGTATGGAAGAAGACCGACGGCGAAAGACAGATCGCCTACGGAGAGGAGATTGGCCTAGGCAAAAGCCGCTATGAGCTTGTGGAGCTGAGCTCCGCTTGAGGTTTCGGAGAGCCAAGCTGGCATCGGCGATATCCAGCAAAGGAGATACATCCGGCAGAGGAGATGATCGAAAAGAGGGCCGGATAAACGAGATAACCGAAGGCAGCATCCTTAGAGGCCTGCTAGAAGTCTCCCTTCCAGTAATGGCCGGAAACATGCTGCAGAGCGTGCTTGAGATCGTCGACCTCTACTTCGTAGGGAGATTAGGGCCCCAGGCGATCGCTGGAGTTGCGATGAGCGGGACTGTGATCATGGTGCTGATGACGCTCATAATCGGCCTTGTGACTGCCACAACCGCTCATATCTCGCGCCACTACGGCGCCAAGGAGTACGAACCCATGGGCTCGGTCCTCGTGAACTCGCTGTATCTCGGGCTCCTCATCTCCGCGATCCTCTCGATCATCGGACTCTTCTTCTCAGAAGATATACTGCTCTTGATGGGGGCGGAGGGGGCAGTTGCAACTCTTGGAAGCCAGTACCTCTACACCCTTCTCCTTGGCGTATTCACGATGGTCGAGCTCTGGATCATCTCCGCCTCATTCCAGAGCACTGGAGATGCGACGACACCGATGCTGATCATGCTCTTAATGAACATGGTAAATATCGTGCTTGACCCGGCGCTGATCTTCGGCCTTGGAGGCCTTCCAGCACTTGGCGTTGCAGGGGCAGCCCTTGCAACCGTGCTTTCCCGCGGCCTGGGCCTTGCAATTGCTCTAGCCATCCTCCTTCGAGGAGGCACACGCCTAGTGCTGCCGAAGCTTCCGGGCCTCAGAATCGACCTTGCCGCAAGGCTTTTGCAACTTGCGATCCCGAACTCGGTCCAGTCGGGCATTCGAAGCCTCTCCTTCCTCGCAGTGATGACGATCGTTGCCGTCTACGGAACGGAGGCCATCTCCGCCTTTGGAATTGCGGCTAGAATGGAGATGGTCGCATTGATGCCCGGCTTTGGGATCGCCACCGGCACGGCCGTGGTCGTCGGGCAGAACCTGGGAGCAAGATCGCCCAAGAGGGCTGAGGAGGGTGTGAGGATATCCCTGATCCTGTACGGAGCCATGATGGCGATGACGTCCCTCGTCTTCTACAACCTTGGAGGAAGGATAATGGAGATCTTCGATCCCAGCGGCTCCAGCACGGCAATCGGCGCCGGCTACTTCCATATTGTATCTTTCGGCTACGTCTTCATCGCTGTAGCCATAGTGCTCTCGTTTGCCATGAACGGCGCCGGGGATACGCTGAAGCCGATGTACGCAACGCTCGTATCCATGGCGCTGATCCTCATCCCGCTTGCCCTGATACTGCCAGGTCTCCTGGGAATTGGGATCGAAGGGGTCTGGTGGGCAAGCGCTCTAGGAATGGTCAGCCAGTGTCTGATGATGGCCTATCTCTACAGGAAAGGTGGATGGAAGCGGGTTAGGATTTGAAGGATACGTAATCTCCAGAGCTTGTCGTCGGGTGTAACGCCAGCTACAATGATCCTTAAACCTATTCCAGGCAGCGCCCGGGTCGGATAGGAGGATCACAATCGAGGCCGTACCAATCGAATGAGCTCAGAAGCGCCGATGTCATTCAATCCCATACGGAGCCATCCTCGGCGCGCAGTATGGCATGGACGAAGCCAGAGCTGGAGCTGCCATCGGCGACCAGGGCGGGACGTCCCTTGGGTCCCAACAGATGGGGAATCCCCTGCTCTGCGGGGCGCAGCCGTTGCGACCTGCCAATCGATCGAAGGATGCACCTCCTGCGCCCTTCCAATGGATCTGCATCTCCAATCCCGGCGCGGGATGGGGGGAGGCGCCCCCGCCATCCGGCCTCCCGCGTACGGGGAACCTGCCTCGCCCCCGCTACTTATGGCCAATCCCGACAGGTGCAATCATCCGATCCCGGAAATAATGGATCGGGGAAGGTGGAGATCTCCTGCCCTTGGCGACCCTGCCATATTCGATGGTTCAAGGAAATATTGTCCCTTGAGCCTCCTCAGCGCCTATGCAATCGGCCCAGGCCCAAGTGTAGCCGATGATATCGCTTGGGTCAATCTCCACTATCTCGCCGCTATCGAAATCCGGCATGCCGTCAGGTTTCTTCGAAGCCTCGCCATACCATCGCACATAGTCTGCTAGAACATTTGTCCTCTGATAGGCTTCAGTGGACTGGATGTCGCTAAAGGACCGAAGTAGAAGATCCACCTGTTGGACGTTCTCTGCCTCGAAAGTAACTTCGCAGTACCACAATGGACCTAGGTAAGCGTTGGTTTCCGTCAGCAAGGAGCCTGCGCTGCCGCTCATATACAATTGCTGTTTAGCAGTCTGAGATTCTCCAGTGCCGCTGTTAATTATATAGCCGCTTAGATCTACATTTGCATCGGTCAGGTCGACACCAGACGAGGCCAGCGGATTCTCAACCGATATATCATCGCCGATGTTCACAAACAGCGCGCGTCCTTCAAAATGAAGCCCGTTAATGCCGAGACGGGCTTGGTCGTATGTTGACGAAAAAATATATGGTCCGACCGCTTCGACCATCCCAACGGCATTCACCTTGAACTCGCCATGGTTCTCTTCGTTGGAAGCCTCGGCGCTAACCGTTAATCTGCCATTTGCCTCGAAATCAGTACATACAGTCTTAACAGCATCGGGTGTTACCAGACTATCAAGCTTGG
>Ga0268281_1000270_pt1 | contig 40862 bp, 45 predicted proteins | sample saktaG_10_FD_190134 | JGI IMG/M metagenome (GOLD analysis project Ga0268281, IMG submission 190134) | Saline water microbial communities from Sakinaw Lake, British Columbia, Canada - sak_2011_5_24_50m | ecosystem: Environmental > Aquatic > Non-marine Saline and Alkaline > Saline ...
AAAAAGAAAGAACAAATCGAGACTTTAATGAAGTTTATTGACGCCAAGCTAAATCACAAAAAAGAAGAGGTCGAAGAGGCAAAAAATCAATTAATAGACTGTAAACTATGTTCAGTGGCTTGAACACCAAAAACCGCGGACCCAAGGGGTACCCCGCGGTTTTTGGTTTTATCGCTTGCTTTCTTTATGCAAGGTGTGTTTTCGGCAGGTTGAACAAAATTTTTTCAGTTCGAGTTTTTTCTCAGCTCCTGCTTTTGTTTTTTTTGTGAAATAATTCGTTGTTTTGCAAACACTGCACTGCAATTTTATAAACGGTTTTTTAACTGCCATGATTTATAAACGAAGTGAATAAATCATCCTGAGCGAAGTCGAAGGATTTACCTTTTCGTTTTAATTTAATTTTTATTTCCTGAGCCGACGCGCAGATTTGCACTGCGGACCTCGTCATTACCAATGACGTGCTCTACTACCTGAGCTACGTCGGCGCGTTCGCTCGACATAGCCTGCTCTGCGCGAGCGACTTGTGCTGAGCCATACCGAAGCAAGCGAGTCAAAGTGTGGGCGCTGTAGGACTTGCACCTACGAAGGGGAAACCCCGACAGATTTACAGTCTGTTGCCTTTGCTGCTCAGCCAAACGCCCAATATTTAATACGTTAACACGAATTTAGCTACTTTTCAATCCTTCGACAAACTCAGGATGAAATAACCTTGCCGTGGGATTTTTTCCATTCGTCTATTTTTTTGTGGTCGCCGGATAATAGAACTTTTGGAACCCGCCAATTAGTCCCCTTTTGGGGTGAAAAAATTTCAGGACGAGTGTATTGCGCATATTCTAAAAATCCTCCTGACTTTGAAATTCTCTCCTTAAGTAATTGCTCTTTTCCGATAACTCCGGGGACTAATCTTGAAATTGTTTCTATCGCAACCATTGCCGGCAATTCCCCGCCCATTAAATCGTAATCTCCAATTGATATTTCCATATCAGCAATTTTTTCTGCCACCCTTTCGTCAACACCCTCATATCTTCCGCAAATAAAAATAATCTGATCTAATTTTGAAAGTTTGTGCACTAATTGCTGATTAAACTTTTCTCCGCGCGGCGTGAAAAGTATCACTTTTGTCCTTTTTCTTACACCTACGCGTTGATGCGTGGGTTTGCCTTTGATCTTTTGAACAGCTTTAAAAATTGGCTCAACTTTTAGCACCATTCCTAACCCCCCGCCAAATGGTCGGTCGTCAACTGTTTTGTGCCGGTCGTTTGTCCATTTTCTCAAGTCGTGCAAATTTATTTTTATAAGCTTTTTTGCCTGCGCTCTTGCAATCAAACTTTCGCCCAAATAGGACTTAAATATTTCCGGAAAAATTGTAATTACATCAAACTTTATCATGAATGGCTGATATTTAAAATTGCCTCATTATCTAAACTTTTAGAACCTTTTCTAAAAGACTTCTAAAGTTTGGGAACAATTTTATATTATCTAACTCATTTATACTGAAAAACCTAATATCCCGTGATTCGCCCTCGTTTTGTTTAATCTCCCTGCTGTTTCCAAAAATTTTGCATAAATACACAATATCGTTATGATAATGGTTTCCGACTAATTCACATAAAACTACGTAGGGATTATACAAAACAGAAACATCCGTATTGATATCAGCTAAATTATTATCTTTTTCTCCAATTATTTCAACATCTAATCCTGTTTCCTCTTTTACTTCCCTAATTACCGTTTGGTCTGGCGTTTCATTTTCTTCAACGTGTCCGCCAGGATAAAGCCAGACACCGAGTTTTTTATGATGTAATAATAAAACTCTGCCATTATCAATAATCAATGCAGATGCGGTAAAATGTTTTTCTAAATCATTGTTTTGCGACATAAATTTAAGATAAATTATTAATACTTTCAATCATATAATCTAATTCCTGTTTTGTAATAGCAGGATGAACAGGAATAGTGGTTATGTTTTTAGCAAGTCTTTCTGAATTAGGACAAGCTCGCCTAAATCTTTCAAATATGGAATATTCATACAAAACTTTATAGTTGTATCGGCTTATATCAGACGGTATACCACAATCTTCTAATGATTTAATTTTTTCAAAATTATCATTAAAATTCAATTTTAGTATTAAAGAATAATAGTTAGGATTACCACCACAAATTATTTTTAATTCTTCAACAAATTTATTTTTTATATTACTTACAATATAGTTTGCGTTCTTGTGTCTCATTCCCAACTGCTCTTCTATAAAATCTATCCTACTTATTCCGAGACCCGCCTGCATAGCACCCAATTTATAATTTAAACCAAAATCAATTCCGTTCATACTACCGAATTGAATGAAGCTAATAGCTTTTTTTTGATATTCCTCGTTATCGGTAAGAATAAAACCACCCTCGCCTGTTGCTATAATTTTTCTATCGTGCGTGCTAAAACACGAAATGTCTCCGTACGAAGACAAAAACTTCCCGTCAAGTTTGGTACCATGAGCTTGAGCTAGATCTAATATCAACGGAATGTTTTTTGATTTCGCAAAGTCGCCTAATTTTTTAACATTTGTTGGATAACCCCACATTGGAACTTCCATAATTACCTTTGTTTTAGAAGTTATGCTTTTTTCTATTTCTTCAATTTTCAATCCAAAACTATCAACTTCCGTATCACAAAATACAGGCTTCGCTCCAATAAAAATAATCGGAAATACAGACATTAACGGACAAGTAGAAGGAACGATAACCTCATCTCCATTACTAACTCCTAGAACAAATAACGCAGTTTGGATAGCCGCTGTTCCTGATGAAATGGCAACTGCATATTTAGAGCCGAAAAAAGATGCAAGCCTTTTTTCGTATTCGCCTATGAATTCACTCGTGCCTGAAAATTTTTTAGTTTCTAAAACCTTTTTAACAATATATAAATCCTTGTCACATAAAAAAGTATATTTGTCAGATATTTTCATAGTTTAATAAAATTAATACTTTCTGATAATCTCTCCGCGGTTTTTTTCCAGTAACAACTCACCAATTCACCTTTTCTATTAATTGTGAATATACTTTTCTGGTCTAAACAATTTTCACTTTCACAAAAAGGCGTAAAACCAACCAATATAACATCTGGGCTATTTAAATATTTTTTCTTAAAATTTATTAATTTTAGGCTATATCCCTTTGGTTCATCATGTTCACTCAACTTATTGTGATAAATTGAGCTAACTACAATTTCTTTAGAAAAACCCTTACAAAAATTTATTGTTTCTTCTATATGATTAATGTTCTCTGGATGAATGGTTATATGAATAGATACATTTTTATTATTTAATTTTAACTTTTTGATGAAAGCAACAGTTTTTTTGAAAGCACCCTTTCTTCCCCTTAATTTATCGTGCATCTTTACTATATGAGAATCTATACTAACCGTATAGGTGGAGAAGTTTAATTTAACAATTTTATCCTCAAGCTTATTATCTAAAATAACACCGTTAGCGCAGATGGTGACTTTTGGCATTTTTAACATAGCATATTCTGAAATTTCTATAAAATCCGGATACAAGGTCGGCTCTCCACCAGTAAGCACTAATTTATTTATTCTCTCTCTTACCATCTTGTCAATCAATGCAAAAATTTCTTTTTTTGATAAGAAATTCGTAGAATGGAATCTATTTGATGTTCTGTAAAAACAATATGAACAGTTTAGATTACAAGAAGACAAAAGTTCTAATATAACTTTTTTATCCCCTTTTTTAACATTCATTTTGCAATCTCTATACATACGAGTAAAAAAAATTACTACAGATCGAAACAAACAAAAACTGCGCTTATTATAGCACAGTTTCTGCATTCTGTAAAAATTACAGAGAAATATTATCGATGTCGTCTGGAGAAGCTTCTTTTCTCTCAGCTCTTGGAGCACGTCCGCCTTCTGGTTCCTCAATTTTGAGGTTCACTCTGGCGTGGTTCTTTAGTCCAACAATTCGGACTAAGTTCCTGATTGCCTTGGCTGTTGATCCTTCTCGGCCGATTATTTGGCCCATATCCTGTGGGTTTACTTTCAATGAAAGTAAAACTCCCATTTCGTCAACTTTTCTTTCAACTTTGACGTCTTTAGGATTATCAACTAATTCCTTGACAACGTACTCAAGAAATTCTTTGTCATTGTCTTTTGCCATAATTCTTGCCCGTCAAAATGCGCAAAGCGCTTTTGTCGGGTCGTACATTCATTTATTCTATAATCTATCCGACCTTTTAGTTTAATTTTATTTTACTTTATCTAAAACATTAAGTCAAGATCATGTAATGGTTCAGCACCTTAGCAACACCCTGCGGTATAATGGTATGTATATGTCATACACAAACAATCCGAATATGCCCAAGGTAAGAATGCAAGCAGTAATGCTTGTAAAACAAGGTTGGTCGCTTCGCAGAACTGCCCGTTACATCGGAGTTCATCCGAGCACAGTGATGCGGTGGGTGGAGAAAAGAGTTTTAGGAAACAATTTTTCAATCCCAACACTCTCTTCTGCGCCATACAACCACCCTAATGCAATATCCGAAGAACTGGTTGGAAAAATTATCGAATATCGGCAAAGATACCACAGATGCGCGCAAGTTCTGCGTTACCTTTTAAACCGCGACGGGATTGTTGTTAGTTTGTCGTCAGTGAAAAGAACTTTGAGAAGAAATAATCTTGTTAATCATTCTAAGTGGAAAAAGTGGCACACGTATCTGCCTCGACCAGAAGCCGCAAAACCTGGCATTCTCGTCGAGATAGACACGATTGTGGACGGTCCGGTTGGCGATAGATTGTATTTGTACACTATGCTCGATGTTTGCTCTCGCTGGGCATTTGCCATGCCACTGGAAAAAATTTCAACGCACAAGAGTTTGTTTTTTGTACAACAAGGACAAATCATTTCTCCTTTTAAGTTTGAAACCATACAATCGGATCACGGTTCTGAGTTTTCAATATGGTTAACCAAAAGATTAAACGAACAAGGGTTTTCGCACAGACACAGTCGAGTGCGTACGCCGACGGACAATGGACATTTGGAGAGATTTAATCGTACAATACAAGATGAATGCTTGAGTCGTATTCCGAGGAAACTATCAATCTACGAAAAAGAGATCCCTGAATATTTAAAATGGTACAACGAACAACGGCCACATATGGCTTTAGATATGAAATCGCCGCTCGAAGTGTTGCGAAGCTTCTGAACTAATTACAGCATAAACGACCCCTTCTCCCCTACCTAAAAACCCGCCAAAAAGCGGGTTTTTACTGTCTTAATAGCTCGTTAAACCGCTGGTTTTTCTTCTCCCGCTGGTTTCTCTTCCTTGGCTGGTTTGGCCTCTTCTACCTTTGGCTCTTCTGGTTTTATTTCTTCTTTTGAAGGTTTTGGCTCAGCGGGCTTAGCCTCCTCGGTTGGTTTTGCCTCGACAACTGGAGCGGAGACGACTGCCGGCGTAGCCTCGGCGGAGGCGGGTTTTTTAGACTTTTTTGAAACGTTTATTTTTTTCTCGTCTATAATTTTCTCTGAAACGAGATAGTTATGTATTGTAGGGGACGGTTTCGCGCCCTTAGAAATCCAATAAAGAATTCTTTCTTTGTTAAAACTCTTTCTCTTTTTTAACGGATCAACGTAACCCAAATCCTCAACAGCCCTTCCTCCGCTCGCTGTTCTTCTTTTATCAATAACAACCACTTTAAAAAATGGCTGATTCTTTTTTCCTTTTCTTGTTAGTCTGATTGTTAGCATATTAACGAATTTAAATTTTTAATTATTTATTATTTCCAGTGCTTAGCTTCTATCGCCATCTGAGCCGCCGACTCCTCTGCTTCCTGTTTTGAAGATCCCTCTCCCTCGGCAACTAGGTCCTCGTTTAGATATACCCCAACTGTAAAATTTTTCTCGTGGTCCGGACCTTCTTCTTTTATTACTTTATAGTTTGGTGTGATGGAGACTCTTTCCTGCGCCTCTTCCTGAAATTTTGATTTTGCGTCTTTATAAGAACCGTCTTTTATAATATCTGCTATTTTTATTAATAAATGCTCTTTTATAAATTCGTCACAAGCATTAAACCCGGAATCCAAATAAAGCGCTCCCAAAAATGCTTCGAATGTGTTGGCTAAAATATATGCTCTTGCCTTGCCTAATTCTTTGGTTTCTCCTCTTGAAAGCAAGAGAAAGTCATTAAATCCCAGTTCGTCTGCAACAGTGGTCAGCATTTTTGCGTTTACCAGAGCCGCTCTCCAGTTAGTCAAATCCCCCTCTGTCTTTTCCGGATAATCTTTGTAAAGATGTTCTGTCACAATTAACTCCATAACCGCGTCTCCCAAAAATTCTAATCTTTCGTTGTGTTCTAGACCCGCCGCCCCGCTTTGCGGGGCGAGCCTCGCCCCTTCGGGGCGGGGATTTTCGTTCAAATAAGACCTATGTGTAAACGCCTGCTTTAAAAGATCTTTATTATTAAAATTTACCTTTAATTTTTTTTCTAAAACTTCGAAGTCTTTCATGTTTTTGCAGACAGCAAGAAACAATAAACAAAATATTTATTCTACTTTTGTTTCTTGTTTCTTATCGTCTTGCGCCCCCGGGCTTAATTGTTTATACACTGTTCCCAAAACTCCGTTGATAAACTTTCCAGATGTTGGGCCGGAAAATGTTTTTGCCAATTCTATAGCCTCGTTTATGGCAACCTTTGGCGGAACTTCTTCCTTGTTAGCATACAAAAGCTCAAACAAACCAATCCTTAAAACATTCCTGTCGATTATAGCTATCTGTTCTATCGGCCATTCTGGAGCTGCGGTTCCAATTATTTTATCAAGCTCCTCCCGATGCTTTGTAATCCCTTCTATTAACTGCCAGATAAAATCTAATTCTTCTAAACCAGGACCAAAATCCTTGATATTTCTTTCGGTAATATCTTTCAGAACCGGAATTTTTTTATAAAAATCCCACTCGTACAGCGATTGCAAAACTATACTCCGTGATAAGTGCCTACTCGCCATAGTGTTTGAATATTGAATTTAGTATTTTGTAGTTTGAATTGAATTTTTAATTTAGAATTATAAACTCAATATTCTATTCTAAATTCCAGCTTCTAAATACTATATTCTTGCTATTTCTTTGACAACTCTTCCATTGTCATTGGGCTTTCCTTCTTCTGCTCTTGCTCAATTTTTTTCATCTCCTTCTCTCTGGTTTTTTTATCTTTTTTTGTAAGAGTTGCTAAAACGTTTATAATTTCGTTTCCCTTATAAAAACCGCAGTTCAAACAAACTGTGTGCGATAAAATTGGTTTTTTACATTTTGGGCACAAGCTTAAATGCACAGATTTTATATATTTGTGCATACGGGTCTTGCCCACTTTTGATCTTGTGTGACTATGTCTTGGAACTGCCATGTTATATATTGTGTATTATGTATTTTACGATATGTGTTATGTGCTCTATATTATAACAAATATTTAAAACTTGCAATAGCAACTGGCCAAAACCCCAACTAAAAGACGGCAAGATAGGCCGTCTTTATAAACATTATTAGTATGGTGATATCTCCCACCACTGGGGAGCTGTATGGGCATTACCCGATCCAACAGTAACATCTTGTGTGGAATAACAACAACCGATTTGCGCCCCGACGTGATCGCAAATTTGCAATTTTGTCGAGTACAGTCCAGCTTCTTCATATGTATGAAGTGCAACACTGCATATTGAAGGATCTGTACAATATATAGGAGTTCCCGTACTGCTTGACTCAAACCACCACTGGTACGTGTTTAAAGGTTCCTCGCTACAGTTGTAAGAGGTAATCTCCCCGGTGTTATAGCACTTAGAATTGTTGTCCGTGAAAGTAACTTCCTTGTCAACAATAGGAACTGTTGGGCTGACCGTATATGATGATACCGCTGGGCCAGGATGCGCGTAGGTGGTGAAAGGACCAGAATAAGTAGTCCATGCGGGGTTATCCCCCGTCGTACCATCCCAAACTCTGACCCTCCAATAGTATGAAGTATTATAGTTTATGTGAGGAACCGTAGAATCTAGCAATACTGGGACAGTTGTAGTTGTTGCGCCCCCATCACACGTGCCATTCACAACGCAACTATCATAAACGATGTCGCTAAAGCCATTATCTGTGCTTACTTGCATTTGCCAAGCTGTTTCCGGGTTGCCCTCTGGATCGCTATAAGTCCAACTAAAAGTAGCTCTTCCCGCACAATAATCGGGTGCAGGCTCTAAAAGGGTAACTGTTGGCGATTGCGGTAAAATTACCGTGCTTCTTATACAAATTCCGTCTTGACTAACATAACCAGCCGGACAATCAGTTGGATGCAAGACGGACGTTATGGTGCTGTCTATACAAATTCCGTCTTGATCAATTGAATCCTCCGGGCAATCGGTTGGATAAAAGACAGATGTTGTGGTGTTTTTAATACAGATTCCATTTTGCGAAACATATTCCGATGGACATTCGTTGCTTACACCATCAGGATCTGGCGAATCAACATACACACTAAAAGTAACCTCGCCAGCACTCTGATTGGTACAAGTAGGAATCTGATATGATCCCGTAGTAACAATACCATCAGTCGGAAAATCAGAAAAAGTCCTATACGCAGTACCCCCTGCAAATATTTGGACCACATATCCATCCGGATCATACGCATATGCCTCCGACCACTCTAATTTCATCACATTGGTCCCATGCTCGATGACCGCATCCCCTGCCCATTGAGTTAGTGACGTTGTACCAGGAACAAAAGTGACAGATTCTACAAGCTTCCACTTCGCACTGGCCGGAAGATTTACAAGGTCAAAATTAGAACCAGTTGGAGTATTCCACATCACTGTAGGAAACGTTACGTCGACTTGATCAACGGCGAAAACCTCTTGCATTGCGCAAAATAAACCAAAAAATAAAAATATAAAAAATAAAGAATCTGTTTTTTTCATTGTTTTCTTTTGATTTTAAATTTATACACTAAAAATCCTACAATCATAATTAATATCAAAGCCGCCATAGATAACGATAAATAAATCAAAAACTTTTTCATTTTTGCCCTTTCCAATATTTCTTGTTCCAGTGTTTTTGCTTCTTCTGAAAACTTTGGCAGGTTAATCGCGCTCTCGTCTAAAACTTTTCCATCTTTTGTCAGTTTGACGTTAACCCTCGGAGTAAGTAAATCTTTTTTAATGGGAATTGTTGCCAAAGAAGAAGTTACCATAGGCTTTAATAGAACATCTTTTGAAGTTTCCCCAATAAGATTTCCATCTTTATCAGTAACAGTAATTTCCAATTTTCCTGTGCCGGCGTCACTAGCGTCAGCCGGACCAACCGAATCTATTCCAATGTTCATATTGTCACCCACCCCGTAATAATCTTTATCTGTTTTTAGATATAGTATTTTACCCCCATCCCCCCTTACCACCCAGCGGAAATATTGAATTCCGGAAACCTGCTCATCTCCTTGGTAAAATTTTACTTCAGCTAAATATGATTCTGGAATATCGAGCTTCGGCATAGCTAAATTAATCTCTCTTGTTTCATTTTTGGCAAAAGTTATGGGATTCTCATCATATTCTTTGACTATGGGCATATTAACCTGCCTTTGGAAAATCTTAATTTTGGGGACAACTGTGATCGCCTCTCCGGAGTTTTTAACTTTTAAAAAATCGACTACATCGTCTGTTGGTAAAACGTTTATTCCTGTTAATGGAAAAGCTTCTTCTTTCCCAACTAAAACCCTGGAAAATTCATAAAGAATATCTAAAAATTTATTCTGTCCTTGCAAAGAAATTTTTTCATCTTTCCAGCCTAGTTCGTCTCCCCTATCGGTGATGGCCTGAACTCTTAGAGTATAATCTCCACTTACAATGTTTTGTGGAAAAACATAAGCAAAGGATTTTGTGATTGATCCTTCGGGTGGAACAAAAAATGTATCTTTAGAAATATTTACATCAACTAATTTAAATTCCTTGAAAGAATTTCCTTGGAGCAGTTTGACTTCGTAATTTAAATTATTTAAATAGTATTTTTCGCTATTTACAACAACGAACTCCCCTTTTATCTCATTGCCGATCACTCCGTCTATTCTTAATTCTGTCACAAATATCCCCGGAGCCAAATTGGCTTGAGTTTGAAAATGGAAGCAAAAAACAAAAATCACCGCAAAAAAAAGACAAGTGATAAATTTTAACTTTATTGCTAACGGGTGCACCATAAATTTAATTTCTTTTAGTTTATCGTGTAAAGGGCCGGGGAACGCCAGAAGGGAGTATCCATTTCGTAAAAATCTGGCCACTCCTCATCGTCAATAATAACGTGTTCCGGTTCTACGGCAATTGTGTTAATATAATATCCCACGGTGCAGACAGAAATAGGACAAATAAGACTCTGTGAAAGCCCTGGGCTTCCCGGGGGAAGGTTAAGCCGTGCGTCGATCAAATACCACTCGGTAGAATCGGCGACAAGAGAACAATCCGCTCTACATATTTTAGTACCATCAGCCCTTTGTACGCGGACTTCTGTGTATATCGTATATGGAGCCCTGTCGGTATAATAAGGAACAGTAAATATTGCAACCGCTCCTGCCTTAAGATCACCAACATCACTATACGGCGGAAAACCCTTTCGCGCTTCGATATAGCCATCACTATCTCGTACTACCACGATTCTCCCCGACCCAATATTAAACTCTGTATTTGGCTGGTCTTCTAACTTCAACATTGCCGCCAGAGCAGGTATTCTTACGCTTGTTATGGTTGCTGTTACTTCCATCACTGCTCCAAAAACAAATTGAGGAAAACAAGATACAAAAACTCCTGCTAGAAAAACGCAGATAATAAATTTTAATTTTCGGGGTAACAAATGAACCATAAATTTAATTTCTTTTAGTTTATCGTGTAAAGGGCCGGGGAACGCCAGAAGGGCTGGTTATAACCATAATATGGCACAAACATGTAAGTATCATTGATAACCTGTTCTGGTTCTACGGCAATTTGATTATAATAAGAATAAACACACTGTAAACCATAATAATAACCATAGGAATAACTCTTACCAAGACAAGGACACACAGAATTCCCCCATACGCCGGCGGAGTTGCGGTATACCGAAAACCAGTACCAATCACCTTTATAAGCATTAGCGATAGGATAACAATCTGCCTTAGATAGGTTTGCACCCGCACTCCCTCCTGGATACACGGGCACTTCTGCGTATACCGTATATGGAGCCTTATCGGCATAATAAGGGAAAATAACTGTTGTTGACTCGCCGGCTCGAAGATAACTGTCTTCCCAATCATGGCTCCGTAAATAATTTCTGCTTTCGATATAACCATCGCTATCTCGTACCACCTTTATCATCCCACCAGGAAAGCTAAATTCTGTAATCGGGATATCGGTCGAAAGTGTTATTATCGCCCGTGCAGGCATTCTTACGCTTGTTATGGCTACTGTCACTTCCATCACTGCTCCAAAAACAAATTGAGGAAAACAAGATACAAAAACTCCTGCTAGGAAAATGCAAAGGATGAATTTTAATTTTATTGGTAACAAATGGATCATAATTTAAATTCCTTTAGTTTATTGTGTAAAGGGCCGGAGAACGCCAATAGGGCTGACTATCTTCAATGTCCGTGATAACGTGTCCCGGTTCTACAGCAAGAAAATAATTATAAGAACCCACTGGGTCATGACAGACAGAAGGGGGGCAATAAGCATAGTCGTAATCAGAAATATATAACTCAAATATATACCACCCAGTGGCATCTCCCACAACCGAACAATCTGCTCTACATATTCTAGCTCCTTCTTCTGGTAATGGCGCAGCTGCTACAGAGACCTCGCCATACACTTTATACGGAGCTTCGGCGGCGTTATAGTTAAAAATTAACGTTACAACCTCTCCTGCCTGAAAATACCAGCCCGGAAAAGTCCGACGCACTTCTATATAATCATCACCATCTCGCACCACTACAATTCTCCCAACGCCAAGGCTAAATTCAGCGGTTGGTCCGTCGTCCGCCAACAACATCTCTGCTCTTGCAGGCACCTTCACACTTGTGATAGTTACCGTCATCTCCATTTGTGCTCCAAAAACAGGCGAAGGAAAGCAAAAACCAGTGGCAAGAAAAAATAAAATTAAAAGTAATATTTTCTTCAAATTATTATGCTTGTTTAAAAAATATTTTTATAACCCTACTCCAGCCCTTACAGATAAGGCCGCAATTAAAAGTAGCGATTTCTTTTCTTTTGTGTCTAATATTATGCGCAAGCCTTTTGTCTCATCGTTCTTATTTCTTAGCTCAATCCAATAAGTGAAATCTGTAAGGCTGATCTTATCAATTATTCCAATCCTGTCTCCAAATCCTTGATCCTGCCATTCCAGCCTTATCTTTTTATATTCATTCGGACTCAATTTTATATAATCTATAATTTCTGGATTAAAACCGGTTACAAATTTTGAGAGATCATTATAATCTTTATCTGTTTTTATTATATCCATAATTTCAGCGGGACTCAATTGATTTTGAACAACCTGCTTTTCATTTAAAAAACCGACGGGAATATCCGGATCTTTAATTTTTTGGGAAAAAATAAACGTAAAATAAATTCCAGCTAAACAAACTAACACAAATATCACTATAAACAAAATTAATCTTTTCTTCATTTTTTATTCTGCCGATTTCGTTTTTTCCAAATATTATATTATTATACTCTTCCCTGTTTTTAAAACAACACGTCAAGTGTGAATAAGTATCTTTGATATTTTATATAAAAAAAGACACAAGAATTACTCCCTGTGCCTATTGAAAACGGATGATTTTCACCCTCTGCTCTTATGCCGACGGAACAACGCTAAGCCGCTCAACCCGAGTAGAAACAGCGTCGCCGGTTCCGGAGTTGTGTAAATGAAACCGTGGCTTGCACCATCAACGCCCGTATAGCTACCAACGATGTTGTCGCCGTCTATGCCCGACAAATATGTAGTGCTTGTTCCGGGCAAATCAATGGTGGCCCACGTCTGGCTTTCTATATTATAAAAGAAACCATGTTGTCCGGTTCCATACTGATAATAACAACCAACAACATTGTCACCACTAATGCCGGCCGGGTTTGTCTCCCATGCTCCGGGCATAGCGAGTATGGTACAAACAGAAGTTGTCAGGTTGTAGAGAAAACCATACTTGTTGTTATAGGCGTCGTAGTATTTACCAACAACGTTGTCGCCACTAATGCCGCTTGGGTATGTATAACGTGCTCCAGGAGGGTCAAAAGTTATCCAATCCGCACCATCGTAAAAAACCCCATGAGTGCCAGTAGGATCTATATAGAAGCCGAGGTAATTATCGGCATCTATGCCCGACAAATATGACCGGTTATCTCCCCAGGGCATAGAAAAAACGCTACACATTGCCCCATTGGCCACAAAATTATACTCCCCAGGTTCGTCAATCAAACTATACCGGCCAACAATACTACTGCCACTTATTCCAAGCGGAGTAGTACGGTCTGTCCTAGGCATATCAACGATCACCCATGTCTGGCTCTCTATATTATACAAGAAACCATGGATGATGTCGCTGACATCTTGGGGCCACCGATAAGAGCCGACTATATTGCTGCCACTGATACCCAACACGTATGTATTGCTCGCTCCAGGATAATCAAGTACGGTCCAGCTGTCCAGCTGTCCGCCTATCGCGTAATTGGCGCCGAAGGACAACAACACCACGCAGATCATCACTGACTTTTGCATTGTAGCTCCTCTCGTTTTAGCCTGTGGTTTATTTCAGGACACGTATTCTCCTTAATGGCTGTTGGCCCACAAGGCCGATATATGGTTCACAATCCATTGATTTGCTATTCATCCGCTCATTTCAAAGAACGGCCTACTTACTCTAAATTAAGACTAAACCTTTTGGCTTATTTGTCAAGGATTTTTGAGATTTTTGAGACCGACTCAAAATACATCAAACCCACGAGAATGATTTTCTATGTATCCCGCACAGCCCAAATTCTTTAATTTTTTCCCTGTGAAATTTTGTAGGATATCCTTTGTGTTTTTTAAAACCATACTGCGGATATTTTTTATCGTATTTTTCCATAATTTTATCTCTGGTTACTTTTGCAATTATACTGGCAGCAGAAATTGAAAAAACTTTTTGGTCTCCTTTTATAATTGACCTCTGTAAAATTTCTGATTTAATTTTAAAATTTCCGTCCAACAATAAAAAATCAACATCACATCCCAAATCTTTAACTGCCTTTAGCATTGCTAATTTTGTCGCTTCTAAAATATTTATTTTATCAATTACCTTTTCAGAAACTATACCAATCCCCCATTTTATATTTTTGTTGTTAGTTAAAATTTTATAAAAATATTCTCTATTTTTTTCTGAAAGTTTTTTAGAGTCATTTATTCCCTTCAATATTTTAATGGCATCGGGTTTTAAACAAACTGCCGCCGCAACAACAGGCCCAGCCAATGGCCCACGCCCTGCCTCATCTAATCCCGCAACGCTCGCGATTCGCCTTTTCCATAATTTTCTTTCTTCCTCAAAATTCGGATATTTCATAATTTGTACCTGTCGTGAAAAACACGCGATAGCGTACTTTTCACGACAGGTGTCTTAGGATAGTTTAAAAAACTTTTTAAAATAAACTTCGTTATCAACATATTCTAAAACCCCAAAACGGACGTATTTTTCTAATTCAAAAAAATTCACCAATCCGATCATTTCTTCCTTGCAATCATAAGGAGTTACCAAAACACTTTTTTGCATTTCACAAAATCCGATTTTTTTTAATTTTGCACGGAGAGCATCCCTTCCTCTTTTATATTTTTCCGGAATATCAAAAGCAATCATACGCCATTTTCCGTCCCACTTTTCTTTTTTGCTTTTAATGTTTTTCAACTTCAAATTTAAAGCCCTCCATCTGCCCTTCTCAGTTAAGAGCACATCAAACGAACCGTCTTTGTTTTTATTTTTAGCAACAAATTCGTATCTATAAAGGTCGTTTATACTCCTTCTTAACTCGTCAGGGCTTAATTCCTTCCATCCGCCAGAAACCATTCTAAATACTAATCGCTGCCTACCTGGTGTATAAGCTCCTCCCAAAGCCAGGCCACCCAATAAAAGCAATAATATTTTTTCTTTTATGTTTTCCATATCATTATTACATTATTATATCACAAAATTTGACCTGTCGTGAAAAATGCGCGATAGCGTACTTTTCACGACAGGTGCGCTGAAATAAAATGCAAAAAAAATCCGCAAAATCATTTTGGGGATTTCGCGGAAATAGTGATCTCAAGACGCCGGTTATAAGTCAGTTGGCTTTGGGCTTTAGCTGCACGTCTTCCTGGTCAATATTTTTTCTGTGCCCCTTAGGGTAGAAAGTTGCAGCCTTAGACAGATGCGGACAATCAATCCGAAGTACTCCGGCGTCCGGCCACGCGTCCATCCTGTACTGACAGCGGGCCAAGTCTAGGGTGTGCTCGCTGACAGAGTCCTTATACCAAACCTTGCCGTATTTTACAGCAGACCAACTTAATCGAACGTGCACTTTTCGGCCGTCCACAGCAATCTCCGCAATCTCGCCTCGACGCGTAGGATCTCGAAAAGATTTTGTTTTGAATTGACCCCCTACGTACGACGCCAATAAGCTTTCCGCCAAATCCTTTGCTGTTGTCATGAGTAGTCCTTGTCTTTTGTCTGGTGATAAAAAAGAACGAACTACGATACAAAAGCATTATAGAATATATTTTTGATTAAGTCAATGCTTGTTTTTGCAATTTCAAAAAGGTAAAATATGAGATACTAAACATGGTAAAATTTACTCATCTTCACGTTCACTCTCACTATTCCCTACTCGATGGTTTGCCAAAAATCGATGAGCTTTTAGATTACGTAAAAGAGCTTGGGATGGACTCTGTTGCATTAACAGATCACGGAGTTATGTATGGCGCAGTTGAATTTTTTAAAAAAGCAAAAGCAAAAGGAATAAAACCAATAATCGGGTGCGAGGTTTATGTTGCTTTTGAAAAACTTACCGACAAAAGACCAAATGTAGACTCAAAAAGAAATCACTTAATTTTACTTGCCAAAAACGAGCAAGGTTATAAAAACTTAGTCAAACTAGTTTCTGTTGCTCAACTCGATGGCTTCTATTATAAACCAAGAATTGACGAAGAAATTTTAGAAAAATATGCAGAAGGTTTAATTGGTTTATCCGCCTGCATACAAGGAAAAATTCCGCTTTTACTTTTATCTAACAGAGACGAAGAAGCCGAAGCTACGGCAATAAAATATGAATCTTTTTTTGGTAAAGGAAATTTTTATTTAGAACTCCAGCATCACGCTTCAATTCCCGAACAGGAAAGCGCAAACAAAAAACTTGTAGCGCTATCAAAAAAAACCGGCATACCTTTAGTTTGCACAAATGACATCCACTATTTAAGAAAAGAAGATGCTGAGGCTCAAGATATCTTAATGCTTATAAATACCGGAGCTGACATTAATGATCCCGAAAGATTATCTATGACTCAAGACGACTTTTCAATGAAAAGCCCGGAACAAATGGCAGATGAATTTAAAGAATATCCTGAAGCTTTAGTAAATACGCAAAAAATTGCAGATGCTTGTGATTTTAAAATGGAGCTGGGAAAAACAAAATTGCCGACATTCCCTTTACCCGAAGGAAAAACCGCAGAAGAATATTTAGAAGAATTATGCTGGGCCGGAATTGAAAAGAGATACCCAAAATCCGAAGGCCCCGAACTTAATAAAAGAGTTGTTGAAAGATTAAAATATGAACTTTCTGTTGTTGCCAAAACTGGTTTTGCCGGATATTTTTTGATCGTGCAAGATTTTGTAAACTGGGCAAAACAAAACAGAATTGTTGTGGGCCCGGGCAGAGGATCTGCGGGAGGTTCTATTATTGCCTACTTGTCTGGAATTACAAACGTTGATCCGTTAAAACACAATTTACTTTTTGAAAGATTTTTAAATCCTGAAAGAATTTCTATGCCTGATATTGATATGGACTTTGCCGACAGAAGAAGAGATGAAGTTATAAAATATGTTGCAGAAAAATATGGCGCAGACCACGTTGCCCAAATTATTACTTTTGGAACAATGGCTGCTCGCGCTGTTATTCGTGACGTTGGCAGAGCTTTGCAATACACATATTCTTACTGCGACCAAATGGCAAAATTAGTTCCGCTTGGAATGGATTTGGCAGAAACCTTAGAAAAAGTTGATGAGTTTAAAGAAAAGTACGACTCAGACCCAATGGCAAAAAAACTTATTGACCTTGGGAAAAAACTTGAAGGTGTTGCCCGTCATGCCTCTACTCACGCTTGCGGAGTTGTGATTTCAGCCACACCCCTAACAGATTCTGTTCCGTTGCAAAGACCAAAAGACAGCGAAACCGCAGTTATTACACAATTTGAAGGACATAGCATTGAAGATTTGGGGCTTTTGAAAATGGATTTTTTGGGCTTAAAAAACCTTACTATAATAGAAGACACTTTATCTAGGATATATGTTTTGCATAATAATTTAAAAATTGATTTAGATAAAATTCCGGATAACGATGAAAAAACTTTTGAACTTTTACAGCAAGCCCTAACCACCAGCGTGTTCCAGTTGGAATCCGACGGAATGAAAAGATATTTAAAAGAGTTGAGGCCGAGCAAGTTCGACGACATTACCGCCATGGTTGCTTTATACCGCCCGGGCCCGATGCAATTTATCCCCGACTATATTGAAAGAAAACAAGGTAACCAGACAATAGAATATTTGCATCCAAAACTTGAACCTATTTTAAAAGACACTTACGGAATTTGCGTTTACCAAGAACAATTGATGAAAATCGCGCAAGAAGTTTGCGGCTTTACTTTGGGAGAAGCTGACGTTTTAAGAAAGGCTGTTGGTAAAAAAATTAAAGATCTTTTGGACGCGCAGGAAACAAAGTTTATAAACGGAGCAATCGAAAACGGAGCCTCAAAAAAAGTCGCCGAAGAACTTTGGCAATGGATTCTGCCATTTGCACAATATGGTTTCAACAAATCCCATTCGGCAGCTTACGCCACAATCGCCTATCAAACAGCTTATTTAAAAGCCCACTACCCCGTTGAATTCATGGCGTCTGTTCTAACTTCAGAAAGAGCAGACGTTGAGAGAATTGCATTCTTGATTGATGAGTGCAAAAAAATGAGTGTCGAAGTTTTGGCTCCGAACATAAATGAATCTTTAAAAAACTTTACCGTTGTTCCGGAGAAAAATCAGATAAGGTTTGGATTACTGGCGATTAAAAATGTGGGAATAAATATAATTGACGCAATTGTTGAAGAAAGAAAAATAGGAGGAGAATTTCAATCAATCGGAGATTTCATTTACCGCGTAAAATCCAAAGACCTTAATAAAAAATCAATGGAGGCTTTAATAAAAGCCGGCGCTTTTGACCAGTTTGATGAAAGAAATAAGCTTTTGCAAAACTTAGAAAGAATGCTTGAAATCGCAAGAGAAAATAACAAAAACGGCGCCACAAACCAGATCGGGCTTTTTGCAAACACAAAGGTTGAGATAAACCACACTATAAAATTAGAGCCGGCAACTCCAGCCACCAACTTTGAAAAGCTTGGCTGGGAAAAAGAACTGCTGGGTTTATATGTGAGCTCGCATCCTTTAAACGACTTTAAAAAACTTTTTGAAACGCGCACAACTCCTATATCAAAAATCGACGTGAGTTTTGTAGATAAAAAAGTTATTTTAGGCGGATTGGTTTCTTCCATCAAAAAAATTATCACAAAAAACGGCAAACCAATGCTGTTTATGAAACTCGAAGATTTAACCGGCAAAATGGAGGTTGTCATATTCCCAAATCTTTTGGAAAGAAATCCCGTCGCTTTACAGGAAAACAAAATTATTTTTGTCGCCGGCCGAGTTGACGACCGCAACGGAGAAATTAAGATTGTCGCCGACGACGCCCAAGAGATCTTAGTTCCGAAAGAAAACTAAACTTTACACAAAAATCCGCGAAGAACGCGGCTTTTTTGAATATAAATTACTTTCTCCCTGGTTTAATTGTTCGGCCAGCCAGTCTACCGATAGTTTTCAAGTCATATATCAAATTAAGATTCGCGCGTCCCCTTTTTCCAATAAATTTAATTTCCTCGGCCGATTTGTATACAACTTTTCCGCCAAGAAAATCACCAAGAAAATCTATCGGCGGAACGTGTTGCCCCTTGTCCGTTAATTTATGGCCGGTATTGGAGCCAAACACATCTTCAAAAATGCTATGTGCGGAAGGGTCTCTTTTGTTAATATCAAAACTAGCCCCGGGCACTTTCCTGGCTATTTGTTTTCGCACGGTAGCTTGGCTTTTACCTGTCATAGGTTGCTCATCAAAAATTGCGACACGGGCATTTGGTTTTTTAATTCTTTTATTTAAAAATTCCTCTAATTTTTCTTCGTAACCCGGAAGTTCCAGGGCATTAGAATTTCTACCCATAGCAATTGGATCTACTCTAAAAAATTGCGGAGGCCTTTCATCAGGATATGCGGCTTTCCAGGCTTCTTTAAACATATATCCTATCGGAAAAGCGCTGGTCTCTGTCAAAAAAACATAATCTGGCTGAAAATCATGCCAGTGCTCCACCTGCCGGCTCACTTCTTGCGCCAGTCCTCCGGCTTTTTCTCTATCAACGACTCTATATTCAACCTTAGGAAGTGGCTCTCCTGGTCTTATTGCCCTTATTTCTTCTTTTCTCTCTTTTTTAGTTTTTTCTAATCCTTTCTGAAACTTAGCCATATCAAAAAGAACCTTATTAGCGACCAACAATAAGCTCAAATAGTCCTTATTATTTTTATAAAGCAATGGACGACCCTCCCAGTCCTTCGGCACTTCCGATATTTTTGGCACTGGAACAACCGTAACATTATCAAAAACAGCTTCGGGATTCAGACCAAATTTTTTCCAAAAATACTCTTTTGGGACGAAACTACCGATTTTCTTTTCCTTCTCCTCCTCGCCACTTTCTCTTATGCCGCAAACTAGAACGGGCGTACGACCTTCATACTGTTGTGGCTTCTCAGCGGATTTATAATCGGCATATATTTGAGCAAGGAAATCCCCCAATATGCGCTCGGCAAAGCCGAAATCATCCTCGGTAATTTTTATTGGATATGAGCTTCTTGTCCCATTCATTTTTTTACCATCAATTAATTCCGGTTTATCTATCTCGTTTTGGGTTAGATTATCAACTCTAAAAATAATCTGCCTTTTCAGCAATTCGCAAGCCATTCTCTGCCCTGATTGACGCAAAGTATCAATTATTCTATCTATAAAATTTAAATCTGGGTTATCCGGATAATCCTCTCTTTTGTCCCATGAATTCCTCATAGAAAAATATTCCGATACTGGCCAGTCACCTACTTCATCTTCAACTGTTTTCAAAAATTTTATTGGATCTACGGTAGCTGGTTTTAACCTACCCTCTTTATTTAAAACCTCTAAAGAGTCTAAAAGATTTTCTCTTCTTAAAATGGTATTTTCATCTAGAGGGACCCCTGGCTCATCTTGCGATTCTTCCTCTAAATAATCGTGCGACGAAGTTTCTGACATGTTCTTTTTTATTAATTCTGCAACTTTTAAGATTAAATTGCAAATACTCTTCGTAAAATTTGTAAAACAAAAGAGGTTTTATAGAGACCTCAGAACTCTTTGCAGGCTATTCTATGCTAGCCTGCCTGCCCCTCCTTTCTTGACTGGCAACTGCGTATAGCATGCTCGCCAGTTCTCTGATTTTTTCCGATATGTCGGAGCGATCGCCTCGACAAAGGTTCTCCAATTCATCAGCAACCGATAAGGTTGGTGGTGTTTTGAATTCCCTTTCGTCGAAGGCAGCCTCGGCACATCGCTGAATACAGCCCAGAAAACGCTCCCGAAGCTTGTTTGCCTTCCCTGGAGTCATACTGACTCCAGGTGTGCATTCCACCTCCAAAAACGTCTCCACGATTCGCTTCGCCTTTTCTGCGAGTGGCAAAGCATCAACATCCGGAGAGAAATTATTGTTTGGCGTCATGGGATTTCTCCTTTCTTGGAGTAATGGGCTCCCTATGGCCCTTAGTTTATTATTCGGCTTTCAGCCGAACGACTTCACTCATACAGACAACGTCGCCACACCACCCAATCGAAACATGCAGTTCGTACTGCGCCACCGCAACCACCTTCAAATAGAAGCTAACTTCGACCCCAACCATGTCCTGGTGGGAAATCTTAAGAACAGCCTCCACGCGATGTGCCTCGTTAAAGGCACTCTCGATGCGTTGCGACTCGCCGAATCCGCCATCGAACAGTTTCCACAATAAATTCCACCCTTTTGGCAGCTCCTCTGGTCGGTGATGACCAGTAGAAAGCAACTGCAGAAGAATGGCTGGGAAGGCGATGGCGTAACCAAATGCCTTTTGCAACACATGGTTATTACCTTCGGACACGCAACGGCGAAACGGCCCGTCAACGAAGATGGACAGTTTGCGAAGTTCCATGGGATTTGCTCCTTTCTGGATGCGGGGTTCCCTGTGACCCTGATTAAAGGTTCCACTGTTTCGCCCTTTCGGACTCATCAGCGCAAGCACACACTTGCGGACAGTAGCAGAGTTGCGCTCTGCAATCGCTCGTGTTTCGGTGGACACACGAATCCACACCCTGAAGGCTCGCCTACGTTTATTTTTTCGCGCAGGATCCCTTCTCGTGCATGGGCTAATACAGGCGGAGACACGCCCTGGGGCAACGACACTTGTTATTCTCATCGAAGATTCCGTCTTCTTTGAGTTGGGCAAGTGCCTCGCTGAGGAGAAACTTCTCCTCAACCGTCGGGTCTGGCCCGTCACAAAACAGATTGTGCGGGTATAGACCCTTGATTACTCCGTCAAAAACGGAGCACCAGAACGACGACTCCACTCCCGATGCCACCAGAATCCTCACTTTTTTCCAGCGAGGAAAATCTTCCAGGCACTCGACAATTACTGTCTTCCCGAGAGCCGGAATTTCAACTTCGTTAATGCAGCATATCATGGGATTTCTCCTTTCTTGGAGTAATGGGCTCCCTATGGCCCTTGATTGAATGAACAAGTGGCACAATACCACTATATTAATAATAGCATAATTAAACAGGCCTGTCAAGTCTTTCCTGCCTCCTTTAAAGGTGGTAAGATTATAGAATTAAGTTATAATTAGAACAATTTTATGGATACTAATATAGAAAAAATCAGACATTCGTTGGCGCATATTTTAGCAAGCGCGGTTTTGGAGCTTTACCCTAAAACAAAACTTGGAATGGGGCCGGCAATTGATAATGGATTTTACTATGATTTTCAGCTTCAAAAACCGCTTGAGGAAAAAGACTTAGCGGAGATTGAAAAAAAGATGAAGGATTTGATTTCTCAAAAATTGAAGTTTGAAAAACAAAATATTACAAAAAGAAGAGCAAAAAAATTATTCGCGATACAGCCGTATAAATTAGAACTTATAAAAGACCTACCCGGTGAAAATGTTTCCATTTTTACCACAGGTGAATTTGTTGATTTGTGCAAGGGACCTCATATAAAATCTACAAAAGAAATTACTCCCAATTCTTTCAAGCTCACAAAAGTTGCGGGCGCATATTGGAAAGGCTCTGAAAAAAATAAAATGCTGACTCGTATTTACGGACTGGCTTTTGAAACCGAAAAAGAACTGCAAAATTATTTAAAAATGTTAGAGGAAGCAGAGAAAAGAGACCACAGAAAACTTGGCAAAGAATTGGATTTATTTTGCTTTTCTGATCTTGTTGGTCCCGGACTCCCCCTTTACACCGCAAAGGGCGTTGCGATTAAAGAAGAACTGCAAAAAGAAGTTGAAAGGATTTGCAGGAATTACGGCTTTGAAAAAGTTTCCGCCCCCTCCTTAGCAAAAATAGATCTTTTTGAAACTTCGGGCCACGCAAAAAAATTCAACGACGAACTATTCCGAGTTTCTTCGCCAAAGGGACACAAATTTGTTTTAAAGCCAGTACAATGTCCGCACCATACACAAATATACGCCTCAAAACCAAGGTCATATCGCGATTTGCCGATAAGATATATGGAATCTGACAAGCAATACCGAGCCGAAAAACCGGGCGAAGTTGGCGGACTTAACAGGGTTTATGCAATCACCGTAGAAGATGGCCATACATTCTGCACACGTGAGCAGGTAAAAGACGAAATAAAAACTTTGGTGAATATAATAAAAGATTTTTATACTTCAATGGGCCTTTGGGGCAACCACTGGGTTTCTTTATCAACGAGAGGAAAGGATTTCAGCCAATACATCGGTGAAAAGAAGGACTGGGATTTGTGCGAAAAAATTCTGCAGGAGGTTTCAAACGAAATGGGTTTAAACGCCAAAAAATGCCCGGGAGAAGCTGCCCTATACGGGCCGAAACTGGATTTCATGTTTAGAGATGCTATCGGAAAAGAAATTCAAATACCAACGGTGCAGATTGATTTTGCGACTCCAAAAAGATTTAATTTAACATATACAGACAAGGACGGCTCTGAAAAAAGTCCTGTGATGGTTCATCGCGCAATACTGGGATCTTACGAAAGATTTTTAGCTTTAGCCATAGAACATTTTGCCGGGGCTTTTCCATTATGGCTGTCCCCTATTCAGGTTGCTGTAATTCCAATTTCTGAAAAACACGACGACTATGCTAAAAAAATTGAAAAGGAATTAAAAGACGCCGGTATCCGCGTTGAAGTCAAAAATGAAAATGAAACTTTGGGCAAAAAAATCCGCTCAGCTGAAATGCAGAAAATCCCCTATCTTTTGGTTGTTGGCGATAAAGAAATTTCCGCAGACGCGGTTGCTGTCAGAGAGCGCGGAAAAGGAGATTTAGGACAAATGTCAATAAACAATTTTATTGATAAAATTATAAATAAAATTCAATCTAAATCTTAAAAATATGGCAGATTTATCTGAATCTACAAAAAAATTAATATCGCAATATAGCCTTGCCCATAAACAGAGCCAACCCAGGCAGGGAACTCCAACCATACACGTTGACGAGGTAGCCCAAAAAGTTGCCGCTTTTTATGAGCAGATAAGGACAATCGTCGACTGGAAAGAAGAGCACTTAATGCGAAGGGCCGCAATTATCAGAAAGCTTAAAAGAAAATTTTTTGATTTGGAACTGAATAATTTTTCTGGCATAGAAAACGCATCGGAATCTTTGATTTTTGAGCTGATACGCGGCGGACACTTCCCCAACGATAAAACTGAAGAGTCAAAAATTCAGGATGTCCAAAAAACAATCAATAAATATGTTTTTATATTAAAAAATAATCCGGAGAGCAAGGCTGGAAAAACCGGGCTTAATTTTTATAACTGGATTATAGAGGTGGCGGCCTGCGAGATAGAAGAGGCGCTGGCTCCCGCTACAAAAGAAATGGCTTTGATTAATTACATGTTCGAATCGATGAAACAAAAAATTACAGTTTCTGACAAAATATTCCAATCTGGGCTTTTAAAAAATGAAGACACAGATATTCAAATATATATAGGCGTTTGCTTGGCGCTTTTTAAGCTGGATAAACCTATAATAAGCTACAACTTAATTAAATATAAATATCCGAATTGGCAAAAAGCTGATGAACAATTAATTTCTAAGATATCTGAGAACGCATTCAGATTGTGGCGAGAAATAGAAAATGACCTCATAAATCCTTTAGGAAATAAATTTTACGCGGTTTGTGAAAAATATGACACGCCCTACTTGTTGATGGGAGATATTATATCTGTAAATAGCGCGACTGAAACCGCCAAAGAAATATCAGACCCTTCCGTTTTAGAGGGTTTAATAAAAGACGCTTATTCGAAAAGATTATCAACTCTAAAATCAAGAATTTCCAGGGCCGCTGTTTATTCTACGGTTTCAATTTTCGTAACTAAGGTTTTATCTTTGGTGCTTTTGGAAGTATTGATAGAAAGGGTTTTTTTCAAAGAAAATCCAAGTGCGATGGTGCTTGTGTCAGACGTTTTGATACCAACCGTTTTAATGTTTCTAATAGTGGCCAGCATAAAACGCCCGTCCAAAAAGAATTTGAATCTTGTCACGATGGAAACCATGAAAATAGCCTACAAAAAAGAAAGTCAAGACACATACGAAATAAAAATGAGTAAAAAGAAGGGGATTATAATAAAAACAACCCTATCTCTTGTTTATGTCATATCTGCTTGCATAACTTTTGGCGCAATATATTATGCTTTAAATTATTTCGGCTTCCCAATCACTTCTATTATTATAGACATTATATTTATCGCTGTAATTTTGTTTGCCGGAACGGCGCTTGCAAAAAGAGCCCAGGAGCTCACGATGGAAGAAGAAAAAGAGGGCTTTTTAAGCTTCTTGTCAGACGTTTTCTTTTTACCAGTACAGGGACTTGGCAGATGGATTTCCAACAAATGGAAAAAATATAACGCTCTCACGGCGCTGTTTAATGCCTTAATCGATATGCCGTTTTCGGCTTTTGTGGAATTTCTGGAAAAATGGAGATATTTTATAAAGGAGAGGAAGGAAGAGATTCGATAGCAATGCAGTACCACGTTATTGTTTATGGCTGCCAAATGAACATTTCCGACGCAGAAAGGGTTTCTGCTGTTTTGGAGTCTATAAAATATAAAAGAACGCCGGATATCAATAGGGCGGATTTAATTGTGGTTGTAATGTGCTCGATAAGACAGTCTGCGGTTAACCGCGTACAAGGACTGATGCAAAAATTTGAAGAAATGAAAAAGAAGAAACCGACTTTAAAAACTATTTTGACCGGATGTGTTTTAAAAAAAGACAGAAAACTTTTTATAGAAGGTTTTAATTATGTAATCGACATAAAAGGAATTGGCCAACTCCCAATACTTTTGAGCGAGATGATGAACTTTTCGATAAGCCGAGAAAAGTTTATCACCGAGCGATATTTAGATATTACTCCAAAACATTCGTCAAAATTCTCCGCCAGCGTACCAATAATGACGGGCTGTAATAATTTTTGCGCGTACTGCGTTGTTCCCTATGCCAGAGGTCGCGAAATCTCAAGACCCGCGCAAGATATTGTACAAGAGATAAAAGGGCTGACAAAGCCCATATCGTCAAGACTTCGCGGGGCAAGGGAAATTTGGTTGCTTGGACAGAATGTAAATAGTTATAAAGACCCTTCAACAAGCTCTGGGCAGGTCATTAATTTCCCCGCTCTTCTAAAATTAATAAATAATATTCCGGGAAATTTCTGGATACGTTTTACATCTTCCCACCCAAAAGACTTTACCAATGAAGTTATAGACACGATAGCCATCGGAGAAAAAATCACTCCGTATTTAAATTTACCGATACAATCAGGTGACGATAAAATTTTAAAATTAATGAACCGCCATTATACCGTTGCAGACTATAAAAATAAAATAAAAAAACTTCGGGAAAAAATTCCGGGTATATGCCTCTCAACAGATATTATTGTGGGTTTTCCTGGAGAAACAAAAAAACAATTTAATAACACTATAAAGCTTTTTCAAGAGATGAAGTATGACATGGCCTATATTAGTAAATATTCTCCACGACCTGGCACCGCCGCCACAAAACTAAAAGACAATGTTTCTATTATTGAGAAAAAACGCAGAGAAAAAGTTTTAAACGATATTTTGAAGCAAACCGCGTTGGAAAATAATAAAAAATATATTGGAAAAATAAATACCGTTTTAATAGATGGAAAGGATAAGGGTGATTGGATAGGGAAAAATAAACATTACAAAACCGTACGCATAAAATGTAATAAAAATTTACTCGGAAAATTCATTAAAGTAAAAATAACAAAAGCATTGCCATGGTCGCTGGTGGGAAAAATAATAAATTAATTGTAATTTTGGGTCCAACTTCTTCCGGAAAAACCGGCCTGTCAATTAAGTTGGCTAAAAAGTTCAACGGCGAGGTGGTTTCGGCTGACTCGCGACAAGTTTATAAAGGAATGGATATCGGTTCCGGAAAAATTACAAAAAAAGAAATGGCGGGAATTTCCCATCATCTTTTAAGCGTGGCAAATCCTAGAACAAGATTTACTGTTGCTCAATATCAAAAACTGGCGTTAAGGGCAATAAAAAAAATACAAAGTAAAAATAAAGTGCCAATTTTGGTTGGGGGAACGGGGTTTTACATACAATCTATTGTTGACGGCACTGTTATCCCAGAAGTAAGGCCAGACTGGAAGCTAAGGGGAAAATTAGGTAAAAAGCCGCTACCTGAGCTGTTTAAAAGGCTCTGTGAGCTCGATCCAATTAGGGCCGGCACTATAGACCAAAACAACCCTCGGCGCGTTGTAAGGGCGCTGGAAGTTGCTATAAACCTAAAAGGGCCCGTGCCATCTTACAGCTCAAAGAAACCGAATTTTGACGTACTGCTTTTAGGCATTAAAAAAAACCCAGAAGAGCTTAAAAATTTGATACATAAAAGGCTTATAAAAAGGCTTAAAAATAACGCAATGATTAAAGAGATAAAAAAACTCCGCAAATCTTTATCTTGGAAGCGGCTGGAAGAATTTGGTTTAGAATACCGCTTTGTCGCACAATATCTGCAAAACAAAATAACCTATCAGGAAATGATAGATTATATCCAAAAGGAATCCGAACACTTGGTTAAAAAACAAATGACGTGGTTTGGGCGGGATAAAAAAATCTACTGGATTAAAACTCAAAAACAAGCTGAAAAATTGATAAAAGAATTTTTATAATATTTTCCTCAACAGTTCCTGCACTTTTTCCGGCTTTGCTGTGCCACGAGTTGCCGCCATCACTTGTCCTGCCAAAAATTGCAAAGAAGCTGGCTTGCCATTTTTATAGTCTTCTACAGCTTTTGGATTTTTTTCAATAACTCCTTTTATTATTTTTTCCAATTCCCCATCATCTGACATCTGCCCCCAATTATTTGCGTCAACAATATCAGATGGGTCGGACCCAGTGCTGAACATATCCCCAACGACCATTTTCGCAACCTTGCTTGAAATTTCTCCTTTATAAATCATCTTTATAAACTCGGCAAAATTTTCCGGCGTAATTTTAAATTCTTTCTCAACAAATTCTTTGCCGGATAATAAACCTTGCACGTCTGATATCAGATAATTTGCAATCAGTCTTGAAACTTTTTTATGCGCCTCGCCTTTTTCTTCCTCTGGCGTCCATTCCTCAAATTCCGAAACCACTTTTTCGAAGTATTCACTTAAATCTTTATTATTTATAAAAAACTCAATTGCGGCTTCGTCTAGGCCATACTCTTTTTTAAATCTCTCTTTTTTTTGCTCTGGTAGTTCTGGCATAGTTGTTTTTATTTTAATAATATACTCTTTATCAAAATGCATTGGAGGCAAATCCGGCTCGGGGAAATATCTGTAGTCGTGCGCCTCTTCCTTTTCTCTTTGAGAGAATGTAATTTCTTTTTTATCGTGCCAACCGCGCGTTTCCTGCACTATTTTTTCTCCCGATTCCAAAATCTCTTCCTGCCTTTTAATTTCAAAGTCAACTGCTTTTTCAACAACTTTAAATGAATTTAAATTTTTTATTTCAACCTTAGTACCCAATTTTTTTGCCTGCCCTGAGCCCGCCGAAGGGTCTTTGCTTATACTTATATTCACTTCGACTCTCATCTGGCCCTTCTCCATATCCGCATCAGAAACTCCAAGATATTTTAAAATTAATTGAAGCTCCTGAGCAAATTCTTTTGCCTCTTTTCCTGAGGTAATGTCCGGTTCTGTTACAAGCTCCATTAAAGGAATGCCAGCCCTGTTTAAATTAACAAGCGAATAACCTGCCCCGTTAGAAGTAGGCGACTTGTCGCCGTCAGTTCTAATGGGGTCTGCGCCTTCCGGATGCATCAAACTCCCTGTGTCTTCTTCTAAATGTATTCTTGTTATTCTTATTTTTCTTCGGTCCGCCGAAGCCCTCGGCGAAGGCGACTGCCCCTTAATATTTAAAAACCCTCCTATGCACAATGGCTGGTCGTATTGGGAAATTTGGTATCCTTTCGGTAAATCCGGATAAAAATAGTTCTTTCTGTCGAACTTTGAATCTTCTGCAATTTTACAATTTAAAGCCAATCCGGTTTTTATAACTTTTTTTATTGCCTCTTCATTAGCAACGGGCAAACTTCCCGGCTGCGCAGTACAAATCGGGCAAATATTATAATTGGGCCGTTTTTCATCCGGATCATTTTTGCAGGAGCAAAACATCTTCGAGTTTGTTTTCAACTCTGCGTGTATTTCCAGTCCTATTGTAGGTTTATAACTCATAAATTATTTGCCTTGATTTTTCCGCGCCTCATATGGATTATAATAAAAATCTTTGTTTTCTAATGAGGCCGCCCAGGAAACATTCATCTCGTCCATATCAACCCTAATATACTTCGCCAGCAAGGGCTGAATTTTATTTAACTCTCTCCAGCACTGCTGGGCGATTCTGCGATATGACGCGTGCCCTTTTTTGCCGGACCTTAAAGAAATAAAATGATGCAATTCTCTCAAGTTCCAAGTAATTAAAACTCTTTTCCTGAAACAGAAGGGCACAACATACTGCGCCTCATCCGGAAATTTTTCATATATTTTATTATACGCCTCAACAGATTTTTCTACCACTGCCTTAAATTTTTCCTCAAAGCCGGCTTCTCGAATTTCCGGCGGCAAGTCGTAGCCGTGCACAGCTGTTACCGGCTGGTTTGATTGCGTGCACATTCTATGACGCTGGACGTCCCGGAACGCCCCAAAATCCAATAAAATATCGAATGTATAATAAATATGCTCTAATTCCCTCAACGGCTGGTCAAATTTATCTCTTCTTTTCAGCGTCTCGTCTATTATCTTTTCTTTTTTTTCTTCTGAAAAATTTCTGACCTTTTTTTCAATTTCCTCATGCGATAAATCAGAATAAGGATAAAGTATTCCAGTAATCAGCTTGTTTATTGCGTCCTTGTCGTAATTAACAATTGTTACCGCCTGATTGTTTCCTGCCTGTCTGCCCAGCTCCCAATCAGCAATATTTTTTAATTGTTTTTTTGTTTCAACAATATAATTATTTTTATTGGCAAACTTTATCAAGGTAGGGACTGCCTCCATTGCCTTTTCTTTCATTTCGACTCCAATATCCTGCATTTCCTTCAACGGATGCGATAATAACTTTTTTATAAGGTGCTCTAACTCTCTCGTGTTTATTGTCATGCCCAAGTTTGTCAAAACAGCCGTAGGCAATAAATATCTTAAATTATCGCAAGCCCTGGCCTTAGAAACCATATTGTACAACTTTTCGTCCTGGTCGCTGGACGTGGCCTGCCCTGAGCCGGGCCGAAGGGGATATTTCTGTTTAACAAAATCCATCATAGGCGCGGTCATTTCTTCATAGGCGTCCATTAAAGAATTAACCGCATCCAGATAAACCTCTTTTAATTCGGAGTTCACTACATTCTCTGGCATATATAATTTATCTTTATTAAAAATTTGGTATCTGGAAGATTTTTCAGTAAACGAAGCAAGCCTGCAATCTTCAATAACTTTTGTTGCGATGTTGGAAACATTTTCAACTGCCAGCGAGATTACGGCGTGTTCTGCAATTGATGAATGCCCAAAACCCACAACCCATTTTTCATGGAACTCCGCAGATTTTTCGTCTGTAAGTTCGGCCGCAATTTTATCAAATGGGTCAGCTGACCTTGAACACTTAGCAAAAGTCACTGCTTTTACCTCTGGCATCAAATTATTCGGCAACGTATAAATTCTTCTTTTTTCATTCATAAAAAATTTATTATTAATTAAATCTTTAATATCTTTAGAAACTTCCGGCACCGACCTTTCGCCGTTTACCATAACAACGCTCTCAAACATAGCCGGAATTTTTTTGTAAATCTCGTTAACCCTTTCCAATTTTTCTTTCTGTTCAAAAAGCTCTTTGGGATCGCCGCGGCCATCAATTCTTTTTATACATAACTCCGGGGAAACATCAACAACGATGGTTAAGTCGGGCAATAAAAAATTATCGTTCATTTTCACCAATAAATCAACATCTAATCCGTCTGAATAACCATAAGCAAAAGTTGAGAATGCATAACGGCTGGAAACTACAAACTTTCCGTCTTTGAGCGCCGGCATGACTTTATTGTTTAGGTGTTCGTTTCTGTCTTGCACGTATAATTTTTGCAGTTCCGGGGGCTCTACAATAATTTCTTTTTTTAACGCCTGTTTTATTTTCAGGCCAAATTCTGATTCTATTGTCGGCTCTTTTGTCACAACAACTTCTTTGCCTTTTTGTTTCAAATAATCAACCAATAAATCAATTTGAGCCGACTTTCCCGAACCGTCCAACCCCTCTACGACAATAAATTTTCCCGGATAATTATTTTTAATCATGTTTTTCATTCCAATCAACTCGCGTATTATTCCTGCCGGCGTCTTTCTCTGTAAATCCCTGCGGATATCTTTTCTGCAATTTATCCATATTCTCGTTAAAAATATCTTCCAAATTCCAACCAAAAAAATTACAGATCATTGCGATATACCACATAGTATCTCCCAAATTTTCCTTAATTCCCTGCTTTTGGTCATTCCCATGTGAATATGTTTTCTTAATGCATCCGGCCACATCTCCTGCTTCTCCTGAAATCCCCAACCCCCATGTCATAATCTCTTTTTCCGGATTATCAAACCCCTTAGATGTTGTTTTGCAAAACTCCTGATACTTTTTTAAAAATTCATCTGCCATATTTTTTATAGTTTAGATAAATATTCTTTATAAACTAATTGAACCCAGACTCCCGGGTTGCCCTCAATATATTTTTCTATGTCTTTTTTATCAACAAGTTCTCCCGCCATTTTATCAATTTCTTTTATTGAAATTTCCGGACTGTCGCCAACAAAGCTATAAACTAACCCCAGATGCACTGCTTCAACTGGTCTTGATTCATCGTTTAAAATTCCGATCAATTTTTTTTCCAAAATGTTTCCTTTAAAATCCACCTCCTCATTCCATTCTCTCATCATACCGGCGTCTAAAACATCTTCCTTATCACCATCTATAGGATTTATATGCCCGCCAACGCCAAGCTGGTATGTATCTATCAATCTTTGCTCGCCAGCTTTTGGCAGATATTTATAAACAAAAAATTTATCCTCAAAATTAAAAACAACGTAAGGAATTATCTGCTGATATGACGAGTCGTTTTCCACGTCTCCCCTTCTTTTAAATTCGCAATTTTTCTTTATCAAATCAACATGATAATCCAGATTATCGATCTTTAATCCCTGCCATTTACCTTTTTCAAAAATAATGTCTGATTTTACAACTAAAATTTGTTCGTCGTTTTTGTCTGCCATATTTAAGATTGTTCAAATTCCTGAGGGAACTCTTCTATTTTCCCTTCCTCCATTAATATTTCTTTCAAACTTTTAAAATTACCCTGCTCATCATCTACGACTTTATAAGAAGAGACATCCTGAGCTTGATTTTTATTCCTAATTTCGTCGGCAGAAACCAAATTATCTACGATATTTCTGTCTCCGCCATATTGGTGCTTATCGTCTAAAACATCCCCCTGCTTCCATTCCGAAACCCAGTCTTCAACATGAAAAATTTTTACACTGCCCTCCTTTGTATTCCCAATAAATTTTCCGATTCCGGCATTGATAACCATTTTTTTACAGATATAGCATGGCAAGGAGTCTATAAGCTCACCCGTCTTCGGATTTTCACTGTAAAGAAACATGGTCGCTCCCAGCAAACTTACGCCTGCCCTGGCCGCATTTATTATGGCGTTCATCTCAGCGTGAACAGACCTGCAAACTTCGTACTGCGTACCATGAGGAATTTTTAATTCGTCTCTCAAACAATATCCTCTTTCCATGCAGTCCTTTACGCCTCGCGGAGCGCCGATATAACCCGTTGAGATGATCTGATCATCCTTAACGATAAGTGCCCCAAACCTTGATCTAAAACAGGTTCCCCTTTGGGCAACCTCCTTTGCGATATCTAAATAATACTGGTCTTTTGATGGTCTTGCCATAATATTTATATCTGTTAGTTAATTTTAATGTACCCCCATTCTACCACTTTGCCGCAAAAAAAATCAAGCGCCTTTGACGCTTGATTTTTTTAGACTTTGTTTCTTAGTTTATTACTTCCACGCCCATGTTTCTCGCAGTCCCCAAAATAACTTTCTTAGCTATTGCAGATGATTTTTTGTTGGAATATCAAACTTCTATCTTGTTTATATAATTATACTCCGTCAAGAGGCCGTGTCAAATTATTTTATTATTTTTATCGCCTTTCCCTCTATCAAAGCTTCTGTAATTTTTTTATAAGCCGAAGATAGAATCCTTTGGAAAGTGCTTTGAGAGGTATTCATCTTCTTGGCTGCTTCTTCCTGCTCTAATTCTCCTATATTTCTCAATCTCAAGGCCTCTACCTCTTCGGCAGTTAATTCAACCATCTCTAGCTCCCTCATCGGCACTCCTTGAGGCTTAAAATAGGTTATATTCGGATTAAATTCTATTCTTCTGCAAAGTCTTGGTCTTGGCATATTATTTTCTTTCTAAATTAATTTTACATTTTGGACACTTAAGCGAAGCACAGGGCGATCCCGCCTGATGAGGATCTTCATATCCGCATTTTGGGCAAACACAAAATCCTCCCGGTCCCTTGCCTTCTGCTTTCTCAATTTCGTCTTTAAATTTACCCTTCCTTTGCCAACCGAATCCTCTACCCAAAATCGGCTTATAAAATCCGGTTTCAATATCGTGACTTTTAATTTGAATAGCTATATAAGAAAGATTTTCTATGCCCGTCATTAATCTTTCTCTTAAAACTTCTGAAATTCTTGTTGCCTCGTCTACTTTTAAATTGTTTGGTAATTCAATTTCTAAATTAGCTGTGATGGCCGAACCCTTTTTTTGAGTTTTTAAGGAAGTAATTTCAATGTTTTGGGTTTTAGCAATTGTTTTCATTTTTTCTTCAATTTCTTCTCCAGCCGAAACATCAAGCAAAGAATCTGCTGCCTCCTTGCCGAGAGTGAAAGATTCCTTGATTATATAAAACCCAATCAAAATGGCTAAAACCGAATCTGCATAAATCCAATATCTATTTAGAAATAGTCCAGCAAAAACAGCCAAGGAGGCGAAAACATCAATTCGTGAATGGAGACCATCTGAAAGCAAGGAAATAGAATTCTCTTTTTTGCCAATATTAATTTTTATTCTGGCCATTATTTCATTAATAACCGCGGAAAATGCCATTACAACAAAACCTAAATAACCAAATTCAATTATTGCTGGATTTAACAATTTTTTATAGGCCCCATAGACGATAATAACACCCGTAGCAAAAAGAATAACAGTTATTATCAAACCAGATAATACCTCAAATTTGAAATGGCCATAAGGATGTTCTTTGTCTTCCGATTTTCTAGATATTTTAATTCCAACGTAGCTGATAGCTGAAGAAAAAACATCCATAAAAGAGTGAACACCTTCTGCCAAAATCGCAGCAGAACCCGAAAACATACCGACAATAATTTTGCTTCCTGCTAAAATAACGTTTGCCAATATTGAAATAACCGCTACTTTTTCTTTCATTTTAGCTATAGCCAATACCGATTAAACTTGGATTAACCAATAAAATTAATCCAAGTAAAATCATTATTAAGCCACCTATAAATTTTATAATTTGCATTTGTCTTTCGCTTATTTGCTTTCCTTTAAATGTATATCCAAAAAGCGTAATTATGACAATAAGGGGGATTACATATACAAAATTGTAGAAAAATAAATATAGATAATAAGAGAGACTGCTTGTTAACACTTTTCCCGTTAAAATCCCGGTATAAATAATTGGAAAACCAGCAGTACAGGGCAGTTCCACTAAAGAGGCAAAAGCAGCTAAGCTAACAGACGCTAATATCAAGGCAGGCATAGAACCATTTACAATTATATCCTTCATATGCTCTATCCTTTTTACCAGTGGTCCCTTATGTTTTTCCTGAATCATTAAGGTTATTCCCTTTCTGAACGCTAAGAGCTCCTTACAATTAATTGCACCAGCAATTAATGCAATACAAGCAATCCCGATTCTTAAGGGAGTAATAAAACCAATATACTTAAAAATATTCAGCCAAGTAGCCATAAACAAAAAATAAATTATAAAAATAACAAAGATAAAAGTATAACCTATGGCATAAATCTTTTTTCTGGAGTGTGAAGCTGAAATAAGAAGACCTAATAAAAAAGTAAGAACAAATAAATTACAAGGATTAAATCCATCAATTAAGGCAATAAAAATAGTGAAGAGAGGTAGGGGTAAACTATAACCTAATTTTTCTAAAAATTCAGGAGGAATATTCTTAGCCAGAATAAAAAATCCAATTAACAACAATAAAGATATTCCTATAATTAAGTAATTTTTTTGTTGTTCAGTCAAACAAAGACATATGCATTTTTTTATAATCTTAAATTTATAAATAAGAAAAGAAACAATAAAAAAGACGAATATAATTAAAATCCAATACCAAAACTTCCACGGTGATTCAGTTACATGATTTATTCCCCCCACGTTACTAACATCTATTTTTCCTGTAGAAATAATTGACGATTCTCCATTCCACTCTAAAACCCAATCTCCCAATTTGACAGCATGCGCAAATTTAACCTGGCCGTCGGAAATAAATACTGGTTCAGGTTCTATTTTTTCAAAATCAATATTCTCTAAAAAAGAGGAGATGTTTTCAGCCACTAAAATATTTTTTAACAATTCGTCATCTCCTCCATTGCCAGATATTAAAACTCTATTTTTTGTCCAAATCTTTACCTTGCCCTCCAAGTTTGTAAGATATAGGTCTTTAAAATCAACAGAAGAACCATCGGGAAGAGGAAAATTATTTGATTCTAAATTTTTTACTATTTCCTCAGAATCCAAAACCTGAAATCTTCCTAAACCAATTTGATTTTTATTAAAAATTATAACAGGAATGCCTGCTTGAATATTTGGGATATAAGATTCAAAATACCGATTGGCTATATTCTGATTGCTTGCTCTCAAATTATAAATTTCGTATTCCACTACTATCAAGTTTGGATATTTTGAGGTGTATTCAAGTAATAAAGCAGGGTCTGTTATGGCACAATTTGGGCAACCAATACCTGTGACATAAACAGCACATACTTTATCTTGATTTTCTTCAGCAGACACAAAAGAAAAACAAATACTAAAAACAAACAAAATTAAAATAGTTGTAAAAATTAAACCAATATAATTGTTATTTTTGAAAAAATTTATTACTTTCATTTTATAACTTCTCTATTTATTTGTGCTATTATGTTCTGAAACAATTTTTTATATTTTGAATTTATTTCGACAACGGGCTTCATGTTAATCGTTGATCTAACAAAATCTTTTTTATAGGGGACTTTTCCGAGAATTGGAATTTTATTCATTTTAGCAAATTTTTCTGTTTTTTTATAAAAATTTTCGGCGAGGTCAAATTTATTTATTACAATTCCATGCTTAATTCCAAAATGCTCGGCTAAATATAAAACCCTTTTTAAATCAAATAAGGCAGAAGGCGTTGGTTCGGTTACGGCAACTATATAATCTGTACCGACTAACGAGGCAATTACTGGGCATCCGATTCCTGCTGAAGAATCTATAATCATTATATCGGCTTTTATTTTTTCTTTAATCTTATCTGAATATTTTCTCACTTCGGCTACCACTTCGCCAGAAGCAAGCTCTCCTAATTTAAGTTCGCTTGAAACTAAATTAACATTATAATTTTTTCCCGTATAAATTGTGCCAATTTCTTTTCTGATTTCTGTTATCGCTCCAGTCGGACAAGCAACAATACAAGCCTTACAACCGATACAAACGTCTTGCACAAAAGCAGGAAATTTCCCTTTGACATGAACAATGGCATTCTGCTTGCAAACAGAAGCACACTTACCACACTTTATACACTTTTTAAAATCCCATTTAGGAATCGGCTGATAAACGGTGGCATACTTTTTTCTTTTTACCGAAAGCAAAAGGTGATCATTTGGACATTCCGCATCTGCATCCACAAGCATTGTCTTTTGAGCACCAGCAAACTCTACCGCCAAAGAAGTGGCTACCATTGATTTACCTGTGCCTCCTTTTCCTCCAGTTACTGCGATTTTCATATTTTTTTAAAAATTAAAGAGATTAAAAAGAAAAAAGTTGAAACAATAATAATTAAAGACCCGGCAGGAAGTCCAATTATTTTAAAAATAATAATCCCTAAAAAACAACTTATAGCTCCAAATAATAATCCGAAAACAGAAAATTGAAATAAATTTTTGCTTAAATTCCGACTCGTAACAGCTGGAATCGCTACAAGGGCAGCAGTTAGAAGGCCGCCCACTACTTTTGCCCCCAAGGCAACAATTATGGCAATGGCGCCTAAATACAAAAGATTATATTTTTTAATCTCAATTCCCTCGGATTTCGCTAAATCTTCAGAAATATTAATCAAAGTCATTTTAGAATAAATCTTTTTGATTATTAAAAAAAGTAAAATGCATAAAAAACTCACTAAAATAGTGTCCCAAAAACCAACCTTAGTGATGTCGCCGATTAAAGCAGTTTCTGCTTGCTCAATTGGCAAAAATAAAAAAGAGATAGCTACTCCAGAAGCAAAAACAACAGCGGTTAAAGCCTCCATCGGCAGTTTTGTTCTCATTTCAAATAACCAAATAAGGATAATTCCTAAAATAACAAAAGGGAAAGCCCCTAGGGAAACATCAAAACCATAAAGCAAGGCCAATGCAATTCCCGGCAAGGTCAAGTGCCCCAAGGGGCCTGCCACCAAAGCCATTTTTTTTGAAAGCATTAAAGTCCCCAGATATCCAGCCATTCCTCCAATAAAAATTCCTGTGATTAAACTTAATAAAAACTGTTCCATAATTTTAATGTTTATGATACTCGTAAAATTTTACCTCTTCACCGTAAAGTTTATTTAAAGTCTCTGAAGTTAAAATTTCTTTGGGAACACCTTGACAGATCGGGCATTTATTCAGACAAACTACAAAATTAGAAAATTTAAAAACAACGTTTAAATCATGGGTGACCAACAAAATTGTTAAATTTCTTTCTTTTTTCAACTTAGTTAATAAAGTGTAAATAGTCTCTTCGCCACCAATATCAATCCCTGTTGTTGGTTCATCAAAAAGCAGAACATCGGGATTCCCAATTAAGGCCCATGCAATCAATACTCTTTGAAATTGACCAGAAGACAGCTCCCCTATTTTTTTATTTAAAAAAATCTTTTTAAATCCTACTAAATCCAGAATTTCTCTTGTTTCTTCTTTTGAAGATTCTTTTAGTTTAAAAAACTCTCCAACACTCATCGGTGTGTCTTTGATGAACGGCAATCTTTGAGGAACGTAACCAATTTTAATTTCTTTTTGCCATTTAATTTCTCCTTGATATGGCAAAATTTTCAATAAAGTTTTCAATAAAACTGTTTTACCCGCCCCATTCGGACCTAAGACAGTCAAAACATCGCCTTCTTTTACTTCAAAAGAAAGGTCTTTGATAATTTCTTCGTTTTCCAACCTCACATTCAAGTTTTTAACCTTTAAAATTATATTTTCTGGCATAGATTTATTTTTTATTTCGATTTCATCAGTAAAAAACATCTAATTAAAAGGGTCATTTCGTTCCATTCTTTGTAAATCTCTTTCTCCCCTTCTTTTTTCTCTCTCTAATAATTCTTCTGCTGATTCTTTCTCTTTATCATAAACGAATAATCCACAAAAACAACTACCGTGTTCTCTAATTTCTTTTCTGTGCCATTGGCAAGGACAAATCTTACGATTATCTTCTTCTCTATTCCCTGTAATTCTCCTGCAAGGACAATATTTAGCTCCATCTTTTGCCTCATTGGCCAAAAGACCGGCTACTAATTTTTCTACCACGTTTTTGTCTGGATTTAACTTAAATCCATTTTTTTGGGCATATTCCTGATAGTTTCTAATTAATTCTTCAATTTTTTCTTGATTTTCCATAATAATTAAAAAAGCGATTAGTCGCTATTTTCCTTCAATGCGTCTTCCAACCATTCTCTAATTAATGCTTCCGCCCTTAACCCAACAAAACTACTAATTATTTTGCCTTTGTTAAACAAAACAACCGTTGGGATTTTCTCAATTCCATATTTTTGACAAGCTTTGGGGGCCGCTTCCGTGCTAACTTTAGTCAAAATCACTTTTCCTTCAATCCCTTTAACAACTTTTTCTAGGATTGGACCAAGGATAAGACATGGAGAACACCAAGAAGCCCAAAAATCAACCAAAATTGGTTTTGAGGCATCTGTAATTTCTTTCTCAAAATTTTCGTCAGTTAAAATAAACATATTTTACTTTTTTATTTTAATTTTTTAATCTAATTCCGCCGAAGTTTCTTCTATGGCGTTAAAAGGACAAATTTTCTGACATTTTCCGCACTTTTTGCATTTATTTTGGTCAATAAAAGCTTTTCCGTCTTCTCCCATTTTAATCACTCCGTGGGGACAAATCTTGAGACAAGCTCCGCATCCAGCGCATTTTGATTTGTTAACTTTAAATTTTCCCATATTTTTTGTTAATTATTTTTGGTTCTTCTTGGGCTTCTATGGTAAATTTTACTTTTCTTCTCATGCCAACTTCGGGCACAAATTTAGATAAAAAATCGCCAAAATTTTCATTCTCTCCTTCACACCCCACATGATTATAGTCTTTATTGCCGATAGTTTCTATTCTATTAAATAAATGGCCCTCAAATGTTATTTTCATATTTATCTTAATTATTTAATAAAAGGACATTGTTTCTTTTTCGCTTTTTTATCCAAAACCGCCCTGATAAACTCATTGCAAGATTTAAAACCACACCTTCCGCAATTCAAATTGGGAACTAAACTTTTCAATTCTTTGCCAGCCAAATATCTTTGATTAACGGCCTTTTCGTCTATAATTTTATTTCCATAACAATATCCACAAATTGCTGAAGGCATAGAATGCTTTAAAGTTAACTTTTCTGTTTTTATTTCTAAAGATAACTTAACTGCCTCAATAATATCAACCGCCCCCTCACCGGTCAATCCATTAACTTCTATCAATGTTGCCTTTTTGTTAACCATCAAAATATTAGCTCTAAAAATTTCTCTTTCAGCTTGTGATATTAAATCTCCCTTGCTAATGGCTACGACATCGGCGTCTGTTAGAATAGGACCATAACGAGAAGGGTCGCCGGATGTAACATCTAAAATGTTAATCCCCAGTCCCTCCTTAACATAAGGAGAACATCTAAGACATAGACCAGCTGTTTCTAAAATAATAATATCTTTGTCTTGATTTTCTTTAAGTATTTTTGGAATTTCTAGGGCAGTGTAATGGTCCGGGCAAAGTTCGCCTGCTAATTTTTTGACTGTTGAAATTTTATGTCTTTCTGCGATAAATTTGTCATCTTCAGTTCTGAGACAATCAAATTTAACAAAAAACAATTTATAATTATTCTTTAATTCTTCTATTACGTATTTAACAATACTAGTTTTTCCAGAACCGGGAGTTCCAGCGAAAATTATAAGTTTCATATTGTTTTTAAATTATATTTATTCCAGCAAATTTTTATTCTATTGGTTCACAAAATAATTTTACTTTTTCAACCTTTTCCCCATTTCTTATTTTTTCTCTAATTTTCAAACTATAATTTCCTACCCAGTTAAAATAATGCCCTATGCCCCTTTCTTTTAAAGTAGTTTCTAAAACTTTAA
>Ga0268281_1000271_pt1 | contig 40855 bp, 44 predicted proteins | sample saktaG_10_FD_190134 | JGI IMG/M metagenome (GOLD analysis project Ga0268281, IMG submission 190134) | Saline water microbial communities from Sakinaw Lake, British Columbia, Canada - sak_2011_5_24_50m | ecosystem: Environmental > Aquatic > Non-marine Saline and Alkaline > Saline ...
CAAACCTTCTTTAATAGTATGAATATTGAAACAGAAGTTAGAAGCTTTATTTCAAAAGAACAATTTGAAGAATTATTAAATTTCTTTAAGCAGAATGCTCAATTAAGCAAAGAAGATTATCAAGAAACTTTTTATTTTGATTGTGATGAAGATTTAAGAATACAAAGAAATAACTTTTTTTCCAAGATTTGGATGAAAAAGGGAAAAATTCACGATGACCATAGAGAAGAAATTGAAATTAAGTTTGATAGAAACGAATTTGAGAATTTGGAAAAATTATTTCTTGCCTTAGGTTATAATATTGAAATAAAATGGTTTAGAAAAAGATTTGAGTTTAAATGGGAGGATATCACTGTTTGTTTGGATTCCACTAAAGGATATGGCTATATTATAGAACTTGAGAAAATGTGTTCTGAAGAAACCAAAGAACAAGAGTCTAAGTTACTTAAGAAAAAACTCAAATCCTTGAATGTAGAACTCACTTCTAAAGACGAATTCAACAAAAAGTTTCAGTATTATAAAGAGAATTGGAAATCTTTAGTGTAATATACCCATAACAAGAGTCTAGAAGTTATGGTTTTATTGTATGTGCACAATCTAAGGAATTATTCTTTTTTACTGTGCCCATAACTTCTTATTTGGTCAATAATTAATCTCAGCATTCTGGAAATGTACTCCTTGTAATTTCCTTTATCAGCAATATCCAATGATTGATAATATTCTTCTCTTTTCTCGAATGGAATAAAAAACATAGGGAAACCTTTTTTCATTAGAATGAAGTTCATAATTGCTCTTGCAGTCCTGCCATTTCCATCTTCAAATGGGTGAATCCATGCTAATTTTGCATGTATTAAAGCAGCTAATTCAAAAGGGTGCAATTTATTTTTATTTGCACTGTACCATTTAAAGAAATTAAGCATGTGTTTTTTGACTTCAGTATATGGTGGCGGAACATGTGTTGAGCCCTGTATTTGCACATCAAAAAATCGTATTCTTCCACCGTAAACTACGCCTGTGTTTTTTGTGAGAATTCCATTGACTTTTTCAAGAAATCCTGTATTTAATTCTCCCTTGTAATTTTTGATATAATCCAGGCATTCTTTCCCATTTATTGCTTCATTATAATCTTCTGCCCTTGCTCCAGATGGAATCACTTTATCTTTCAAAATAAGGGCTGTCTGCCTTAAAGTCAGCCGATTGCCTTCAATTGCATTTGTATGGTAAGTAAAGCGTATTAAAAAATCATCATCCATCTTTTCTTTTACGCTTTTAGGAACGTGTTTAAGCCATGCATTATAGCTTTCTTTTAAATCCTGTAAAGTTTCTGCGTCATGCTTTGAGAAATAAGCATAATTTGATAATTTTAAGAATGGTTTTGCCTTATCTTCCATCTCCTGAGTGTGTTTTTTGAGTTTTTCTTTTGAGGGTTTTTTATCCCCCAGGAAAATTCTGATTTTTTTCCATTTGTTTAAGCCAAGCCTTATATTTTTAGTAAGGTAGTAATACACTTTATTATTCCGTTTTATAGTTTCTATGTAAGCCATATATTGTTGTAAGGGCACATAATATATAAATCTTTCGGTTAATTGTGCACATACAGAAATCCTGCTTTAGCAGATTATATATTTCAGACAATTATTAAGGCAGCCATGTCTTATGGTTCTTTAGTTTATCTGGGAGGTATTTTTCCATGACAAAGTTAAGGCCGCCCACTGCCAAAGCCTGCTGCTCTGCCCTGACTTTCATGTCATTTAACTGCTTTATGGCCTTTTGCCATTCCTTATAATGATGAACAAAAGGATCATTCTTAAGTGCGTCTTTGCCTCTTTTTACATCAACCTCTTTCAAAGGATGTGTCGGCAGTTTATAATCTATTATATCCTGCGGAGTTAGGCCAATAAACTGAGCATTTGGAACACAGAAATATTTATTGATGTGGGCAGCATTTCCACTCCCTACTTTCAGTGTTCTGTAAATGTTCATAAAGCCATAAAAATCACAGTCAGTAAACACATAAACAGGCAATTTCTTTTCATCGCTTAATCTTCTTATAAAGCGCCTGCATGCCCTTGTCGGAACACCTCCCATGCTGATTAAAATGCAGTTTGCCTTTTTCCAATATTGGTGTTTTACTAATCTCTGGTGCATACCTGCTGTCTCAATTGCAAGTATAAAATCAGCATTTGTCTCAAACCCTAAATTTTCTACAGAGTTTGGTATTGCATATGATCCAGAGCCCATTTTTGTACAGTCAATTTTAATTTCTTTTTTTGTATCTGGATCCTGGTCAACAACAATAAGCTTTCCAGAAACAGCCCCGCCCTTTTCCTCAGGGATAAATCCAAGAGCTTCCCTGTTTACCATCATCATTGCCTCAACATCATCCATGACAGTGTCTGATTCCGGCTGCTCCTTAAAGCGGGCATCGCCCCAGTTCTTGCTTACGTAATATATTTCTCTTTTTGTTGCAAGGTCATCACTTTCAACCAGTTGTTTTGATAGGATCATCATCCTTAGTGTTTGCGCAAATGTTTTTATTGTAGAAGCTGTTAATGTCCTTGTTTTTGTCTTTCCGAGAAGCTTGAAATAACCTTCATTATCATTGTATTCAACATTGCTTAATGAACGCAATGGCACTGTTAGGTCTGGCTGCTTTTTGCTTAAAATCTTTTTATAAATTTCAGAAGCAAGCTCTTTTATTTTTGAAGAAACATTATTATTCACTATACTCACCTTCTTCCTCGCGATTTAATGCAAGCTCTTCATCAAAGTCTGAGTTTTTTTCTTTATCAAATTCCATTGACTCAACCTTTCCCCTGTGCTTTTCTAAAATCTCTTTTAGCAATACCTCAACTTTCTTCTCTTCATCATCTTTTAAGCCAATAAGTTCTTTTAATGCCTCTCCCACATGGGAGATGTACTTTTCAATATAACCTCTTTTCTTTAGTTCAAAACCAACCTTTTTTTTCTTGTTTACATAAGAACCAAGTTTTCTTCCAGCCTCCTGCATTGCAAGCTTTATTTCTTTGATTATTTCAGGATAATGCGCAATTGCCTCCTTGCTTTCTGATGTGAATGGAACCCAGACAGAAGCAATATGAACAAGTATAGTCAATGGCCCAATAGGCAAAGATCCGTTGCTTTGCTGTAAGCCATAGTTTCTCCATGCTGTTGATGCAACAGACTTAAACATTGCACAAGCTCCCTGCTGATACAATAAAGGAACCCTGTTTGCAAACCTAAGCAAATTTGCAGGCTTGTCTGCAGCCTGGTCACCGCCATAGGCAATTCCTACTTCAATAACAAATGGATTTCCGCTGTAGACACTTGGCTGTCTTGTGACAGAGCAGTAAAACTCTGCATTTATTTCTTTTCTTAGCCCCTTTTCAACTAATTCTTGGCCAATCGGGGAAATGCAGTCTGTTGGCGGAGAGATTATTTTTGTTTTTTTTATTCCCTCAACAAGTTTTTCTGTCATTTCCATTGAGAGCTTGCCTGGAGTTGTGTTAGGCAGTAATGCAGCGTTTTCGCAGATTTGTTTTGCAGTTCCAGAGCCAACCCTTGAGAATTCATTTGTAAGGAAGCTTTGCAAGGTTCTTGATTCAGTCAGCTTGAGCATTTTTATCATCCTGCCAATCTCAATACCATATGGATGTGGTTTTATTTCCTTTGACTCTTTTGGAAGATTATCTGTTGCTCTTGCAAATATAATCTGCTCTGCTTTTGGATTCGTGTAAATTATTGTAACATGGGGATTTATTATTGCTGTCTGCTTTATGTATTCATCAACACCCTGGCTACCTTTAAGATAAGATGCCTCAATATCAATCTCAACTTTTGTTCCATGATCTTTGCTCCATTCAACAATCTCCTCCTTTAAAATCTGGGGCTTATTTTTGTGCGTGTCTATATGCAGCTCATAATAATGCGCTGGCTCATTAGGAGAGATTTTTGATGTTATTTTTGCCGGGCGCCCTGTTGTCAGCTGGCCATACATAACAGATGCTGATATTCCAATGCCCTGCTGGCCCCTGCTCTGGCTTAGCTTAAAGAACTTGCTTCCGTAAAGTAATTTTGCAAATATTTTTGGAATCTGTGCTTTTATTATTCCGGGTCCATTATCTTCAACAATTACCCTAAAGCGGTCATTTCCCATATCTATGGCTTGTACATTAATCTCAGGCAAAATTCTTGCTTCCTCGCAGGCATCAAGAGAATTGTCAACAGCTTCTTTTATTGTTGTCAATAATGCTTTTCTCTTGTTGTCAAAGCCAAGAAGATGCCTGTTACGGCTAAAAAACTCGGCAACAGATATTTCTCTCTGCTTTTTTGCCATTTCATGCGCTTTTGTCTTTGGCGTTTCAACAAGCTCTGGATTTATTTCTGTTAATTCACTAAGCTCTGTTTGTTTTATCATCTTAATTCTAAATCTTTTCTTTTCATATCGCTTCTTCTTTTTTCCAGCCATTTGTAAACACTGGAATGGGGGCTTCCACTTAACAATGACTCAACAGCCTTTTTTGCAGTAGCAACATTCTCTGAAAAGCCGATTATTCCAATTGTCTTGCCATAAACTGAAATATATGTTTCTGTAAGGCTCTCTATTGTTTTTCTTGATTGCCCTTCTGCTCCAATAACCCTTCCCTTCAGCCTTATCATATGGTTCTTTGATTTAACAAAATCCAGCGTGTTAATCATTTCAAACATGTAATCTTGTTTTAACAAAAGCAATGCTATCTCAGGGTTAAATCCTCTCCCGATTGCCTTTACAACCTCTCTTGCACTGTAAAGCCCTAATGCATCTTCCCCTTCTAAAAAAACATCTCCCTCTTTTGAATCTATCTTTATCTTTATCTTGGTGGCTGACTCTATATGTTTCTTGGTGATGCCATCCTTTCCTATAAGCACAGCAATTCTTTCTTTTGGGATTTTTGTGTCATACAAATATTCTGCCATGTTCAAAAGTGAATTTGGGTTTGTTTTTAAATTTTTATATGCGCGAGTTACTCTTTTATTGTTTTTGAGTCCCTTAAGTTTTTCAAGAAATACTCCATACAGTCAAGAGCGCAAAAAGATGCTTTTTTCCTGAAATCCCTTGGGCCAAATATCAGTTTGTAATGCTCTGTGTAATAGGGGTTTATTGGCTTTCCGCATACAGCGCATATTGCTTTTTCATTATCTTCAAGCTGCTGTATTTTCTCACTAACAAGCTTTTTTACATGCATTCCCCCTTCTTCCTCAATGTCTTTTTGCAGTTTTATTAAATCCTCATGCTCTAAGTTGTCAACTATCTCCTTCAGTTTTTTCTCCATGATTACCTCTTCTTTGTTTCTTCAAAATTTATAATCCAGACATTTTGTTTAGGCTCAAACTGGAAAATAACATCATATTTTTTATTTTTATCAAGTGCAAAGAGCAGCGGCATAGGTATAGTTGTCTCATAACTTGAGCCGCGCTTGTAAAGCTTTCTTCTTATCTCGTGCATTTTATACTTATTTTTTTACTTATTTTAATTAATCTTATTATACTTATAATTATACTTATATATAAATGTTTTGATTTTAATAGAAGTAGAAATTATTTTTTTGGTTTGATAATCTCATTTACAGCCAGGATAAATAATCCTGCTGTCCAGCTAAACCTGTTCTCACTCTGGTAAATCCATGTTTTTATTCTTTTTCCCTCGCTGTTGTAGATTTCAGAGGTTGTGCTGTGTTTGCAGATTAGCTTCGCAATTCTCTTAAGAACTTCTTCTGATTCTTTTTTCATTCCAAGCTTATTCTTCGCAATAGCGTCAAAGCAGCCAATCCATGGCCATGAATAGCCATTATGATATTTTAAGAGTCCTCCAAGAATATTAAAAATAGATGACTTATACCAAGGATATGATGGATAGTTCGTTACCATAGGAACAATATCAAGCTTGTTTTTAATTATGAACTTTTGTATTTTCTTTCCCTTTTTTCTGTCTGCAATATCCCACACAATTGCCAGAACATTGCCTGTTGATGAAAAGTAATCTTGTTTTTTGCGGTCAATCCAGTCTATATAATAATTCCCGTTCCAGAACTCTTTGTTAATGCTTTTCTTAACCTTTTCAGCCATCTTTGAGTACCCTTTGGCATCATCCATTTTTTTGAGCATTGCTGCCATTTTGCTAAAGTCTACCAAGGCCTTGAAATAGCAGGTGTTTGTAAACATTACCTCTCCCTGTTTCAGGGCAGATTCTGCCCAGTTAGCACCAAAGCCTTCATCTATAAGATAATTATTATCTTTGTCCTGCTTTGATATCCATACCATTGCTTTTAGAATTTTTTTATAATTATCTTCCAAAAAATTTTTGTCTTTGCTTTGCATAACATAATCATAGCATGCTATTATGAAGATAATGTTTTGGGTTACAGATGGAGAGATAAAATAACTTCCGTGATAAACAGGAAACAAAAATTTCCACCTTAATTTCAGTCCAATCATATTTAAGTAATATAAAGGGTTTGATATTCTCTTTGGCAGGAGCCCATCTTTGCGCTGGTATTTTAAATAAAGCAAAAGGTTTTTCTTCACTATTTCAAAATCCTTTAACCTGTTTGCACCAAATGATGCAAAGAATGAGTCCCATGACCAGTATGTTCTCCTTAAATTGCCTGTGATAATCCCAAGCGGATAATAGTTCTTTCTTAGGTCTTCTACTGCTATTTCATAGGCCTTATCAATAATGAACATGTTTATCATATTATGTAATTGTTATAAAAATCTGTTGGTTTTTTGGCTTTTTTACCGCAAAGTTTAAAAAGGGCAGTATAATTTCATGAAATTACTGTTCAGTTTATTGGGCAGAAAAAATTTAGTAGAGGAATTAAAAAATGGAAGGAAAAGTAAAGTGGTTTAACAGTAGGAAAGGATTTGGCTTTGTAGAAGGTGAAGATGGACAGGATTATTTTATCCATCACAGTGCATTGGAACAAGGAGTATTTTTGCGTGAGAATGATGCTGTAACCTTTGAAGCTGCTGAAACAGATAAAGGAAAGCAAGCCCAAAAGGTTGTTTTAAAGGGAGGCAAAAGTTCAGCTCCAAAAGAGCGAAAAGCCCCTAAGGAAGAGCCTGCTGAAGAAGAACCAGATCAAGAAGATGTAGACAGTGAAGATTTCTGAATTGAAATTGTATAAAAAATAGCATGATTCTTGAAAAGAATTTTGTTTTTTAATTTTTTTTTCTTTTATTTTATTTATAATTTTTAGTAAACTTTTTATATCAACCTGTTATTCTTTGTGTTGTGCGCTGGTGGTCTAACGGCTATGACTGCGGCCTTCCAAGCCGTATATCCGGGTTCGAATCCCGGCCTGCGCAGTCCTACGTTAGGTCAATGCGCTGTTAAACGTGGGTTTTTAAACTTTCCGGCCGTGCTGCTATAATTAAAGCAGGAAGCATGGCTGAGAATGATATATACAACTCGGAAAGCAAGTACGAGCGTTTTAAAAATAATATAAATGAATTTATTCTTAAACCTGAAAGAAGAAATAACCCATACAAAGGCAAAAAATAAAGATTTAATTCAAATATTTATCTTGAAGTTTTGAGGTTATTTGTTGGTAATATTTGAAAGCTCCTTCAAAATCTCCAGATAGAATTAAAGACACTGCATGCCCAATATCTTTATAAGTATTTTGCCAAATACTTTGAGCATCTTCTCTTTTGTCTATAAATTGCACAATTTCTGGAGCAATTTTATAGTATTCTTTAACTGCTTCTCTGCCTGATGGCTGAGACATTAAATACTTATCTCTGAAATTTCTCAAAACATTCAATTCTAAACAATCGTCAGGAAGACCCATACCTCTTACACAAGCTGTAGTTAGATAACAACCACCACTGCCGCTTCCACCACTATTTCCAGAAGATGAACCCCCGCCACTTTTGTCCCATTTATCACTTGCTACTTTTTGAGATTCCTCAGATGTGTTTCCTCTACCCTCGACTTTCTTCCCACCATCTGAAATTGTAGTTTTGTAATGGTCATCTCCAAATATACGTTCTTCCAAAAAACTTTCTTTTTCAGTTCTTGATGTGCTTTTTCCCATTTTCTTTCACCCTATTAGTTTATAATATAATTCAAATATTTAAATATTTCTGCTTAAAATAAGGCGTTTTTTCGGACTTTCTGAAAGATTTAGTATTATTTTAGAAAATGCAACGCATTGAAATAAAGCATTAAAGCTCGACCTGCGCAGTTTTAATTTTTAGAAACAGGTTTTAAAGTCTCTGGCCTTGTATAATATGAATAAACTTTTTCTTCAACCAGAAAGAAGATATTACCTTTTCTTAAATCCTTTAAAAAGAAAACTATTTAAGCAACCTCGCCATTAGAAAAGGGCTGATTACCAGCATAAAAGAGTGAGAACATGAACCAAATAAGAATCTGTGAGAGATGCAAGGCAGCTTTTCCTTTAGACAAAACCAGGTTGTTCCATTGCACCAAAGAGAAAGATATGCTTGTTTGTGAGGATTGTTGCAAATTCTTAAAAAATAGGGATAAAAGGATTATACCTTCCCCTAAAACAGATACAAAAACTAAAATAAAAGCAGAACCAAAAACATTCTATAAAGCAAAGTATTGTTCTCGCTGTGAATACACATTTAAGGTTGATATAAACAAAGCAGATGTTTTACGTTGCCCTTACTGTGGTAAAACAGACAGAATATGCGAAAAAGCTGAATAAACAAAGGAGAGAATGTTATACATCCATAAGTTTCCAGACTTAAACGGGAAATCAGCTGAGATAGAAAGTGTTCCTATCATAAGGGACATAAAAAAGAATATTACTCTCCCTTTTTCTAAACAAAAATTAGAAGAATATGTTCTAGACTGCCTCATATCCAAATCAGAGATAGAAATTATTGAAAATAAACTGCCTTTAGTTGAACCAACAATAAACAGGGTTAGGGAATTATTAATCCAAAAAGACCGTATCCATGAGCCTATAAACCTGCAGAGAACTATCCAGATATTAAAAACTGTTCCTGCTCCTCTTCTTAACAACCTTGCTTATCTTAAAGATATCTATCTGTGGCAAAACGAATCCCTAAATCAGACTGCAGAACTATTAAATATGATACCTAATCTGAATACAAAAGAAGAAAGAAATGATGTTAATGAAAAAATAAACAAAATATTTGAAAAAATTCTGCGCAATAAAGAAATGTGTTTTAATGGTGAGGATATTATCCATGAAGGGCATACTTCTAATTTAGGAGCATTAAGCGAAAGCCTTGCAAACGGTTTCATATTCCACACAACCCTTGAAGAAGAGCTGAAAAAACTGGACTTTAACAGCATCAAACTAAGAATTCCTCAAGAAAAACTGAAAGAAGCAGGAGATATTGAAAAAAATGTTAAGGAAATAAGGAGTGTAGTAGAGCAAACTTACAATATCAATATGAAAATGATTAATTATGCGGTAATATTATACTCTTGTATAAAGCTAATGCTAAGCAAAAAGTAAATTTCAAAAACTTTATATAGTCCTTCTTTATCCATTATGATTATGTTTGATGTTGAAAAGATAACAAAGGCTTCAAAGCTTGCAAAAGAACTTGTAGAAAAAGGGCTTGCAAAGGATATAAATGAAGCGCTTGAGATGGTGCAAGGCATGTCCAATTTCAAGGATGAATATAATGTTCTTCATTCTCAAAAAATACAAGAAACAGAAAAACAAGAAGATAATGAACTAAAAAACCATATCGAGAGATTAAAGCAAAGAATCAATAAGATGGAGCTCTTTGTTAATGACTATACATCAAAAAACGAGGAAAATATTAAAAATATTAATGCGCATCTTGAAAGAATGTTTAATGCTTTAGAGCATTTAAAGAAAGCGCCTTACTCAGAAAAAAAATCAGACCAACCCGAGCAAAAAATCATTGAGCAGAGCAAAGAAAAAGATGAATTCCCTCAAAGACCAAAAAATAGAGACGAAATTGACAAAAACATCTATGACGTTAACAAAATTTTTGACAACAGCAACTCAAAACTAATGAACAGGCTTAAAAAATAGGTTTTTGTATTTAATAATAATTAAAGCTAATGACCTGTAATTCTAAGTAAGACTTTTGAACTCCTTTATGTAAAAGTGTATTATTTTTATGCAACAGGTGTAAAGCCAGACATCATTGTGCTTGCAACCAGGTTAAACAACAAGGTAACAACAAAGGCAATAAAAACATAAAGAATTGTACTTTTTAGCATGTTCTGGCCTATAAGATACTGCTCATTAAGTGTGTCAGAGCCGTTTTCAATTCCATTTGCCAGTATTGTCAGGATATATACCATCTGAATAACATATATTCCGACAATTATCTGAAAATAATAGGTTGGCATTCCATCGCCAAACATTCCCATCATCCCTGTAGAAGTTCCAACCCCTCCACCAGATTCTGCCTGAAGGTTCTGCATCTGGGTTCCAAGTTTTCCAAGTATTGTAGTGACCATAGATGTTATTCCAACAACAACTCCTGCTATTGCTGGCGCAATAAATGATATCTGTGATTTCATTGATGAAATAACATCTGCAAGCAAATCCCTTAATCTTTCATTAACCCTGTGAATTTCTTTTATATAGCGTGATACATTGACAAGTGCCTGGGCTGCAATTAGTGGCCCTTTCTTAATGCTCTGCAATAACACTTTCATTGAGCTCTGGATAATGTTTGATGGAAAATACAGTATTGCTCCTGATTTTTCATTGAATATAGCTTGTTTGACATTCATGCCAAGCTTACTTATGTTTATGCTGACTATTTTGAAAAAATTTCCAGACATTGTATCCCTCATAACTTCTGCTACCTTGCCAAATGCAATCTCAGCAGGAATCCCATCACCAAGCCTGTTGCCGAGCTGAAACAGTGCTGAGGCAAATTCATTCTCAAGCTTTTTTGTATTTTCCCTTATTTCAATGAGGTTTTTTGACCTTAATTTATAATAAATCCCAATTCCAAGCCCAAAAGCTAAGGTTATGCCAAAGCTAAGAATAGCTGCCCCTAAACCAAACGGGCCAACTGTTTTTCCAACCATTTCTCCTTCTGTTAAAACACTGGTGTGGTAATCGAGAAAACTAAAACCAGCTATAGGAGCAGGGTCAACAAAACCCACAAGGGGGAGTATTACTGGAAGCAATCCAATGATAAACAATATTACTCCGATGAATATACTCAAAAATAATGGGTTTACTCTTAGTTCCGAATTACCTATCTTAATAATAATATTTTTGTATTTCACTAGTTCTGGATTTGACTGCGAGATATCTGTTTCACCATAACCAGTGGGCCTTTTAGATAATATGGTCTTGCCTAAATAGTAAACACCTATTGGCAATGTTACATTGTAAACAACCGCTATGTAATACCATTTAACTGTTCCCATAAAACTAACCATTAATGGAAGAATTACTAATCCAAGAAGAGGCATTATTACTCCAAGCATATGCAATGTTTGTATTGGTGATTGCAGGTTATGGGCATAATGCAGCATTTTTTCATAAGTACCCTCAAGCATAACATCCAATGCCCTGTCAACCAGGCTTAATCTTCTGTCTTCAGACGGTTCATACAATGATGATTCAATAAGATGAAATGATTCTATAAACTCAATGTTCCATTTTCTCCATGTTTCAAGATATACATCCAAAGACTCTTTTATAGATTCATATTTTTCTGTTTCAACATCCCACAAAACCTTTTTCATATCAAGTGACAAAGGCGGGGCAATATGCTGTGCAGCAAATGCTATTGCACCCTCAAGGCTGGAAGTATGCCTCATAAACGTGACAACATAGAATATGCACTGAACCATCTGGTTGCTTGCCTTCAAACGCCAGTTATTAGCCAGGAATTCAGGCATCTTCCTGAAAATAACCATAAGTATAAGGCCTATCCCCACAAAATAAAATACAAAGAACAATGATTGAAATATAAAAAAACTGAGAAGGCCTCCAAAGAGCAGTATTACAAGAGGGATAAGTATTGCAAAGCTCTCTGCTCCAGAAGGGGTTACATTTAAATGGCATATATCAATAGACTCTTGCAGCAAATCCGCGGTTTTTTTATCTGGTGCAAGCTTCAGTATCTTTTCGCTTGAGTTGCATAATTTTTCATATAATGAGAGCTCTTTTGGAAGAAAATCTTTTTTAAACTCAACATATTCCATTGAGGTTACCTCTTTTGGGATTTCCTCTGGAGAGATATTAAGCTCTTCATTTAATTTTTGCTTGTATTTAGATAAAATTTTTTTAATATCCTGGTCTTCTTCCATAAAAATTCCTCAAATTTACTTAACTGGTTTTTTCTTTATCTGTTGTTTAAGCCATTCTTCCCATCCGGAAAGGATTTTCTTGCTGTCCAGAAACCCAACCTCTTCATCTACTTTATCAGAGATTCTATGAAAAATGTCATTTGCATTTATTACAAAATCTGCTTCCAATAGCTCTGGTTTTTTTAGTTTTAATGAATAATCAAGCAGCATCTTTTTAATATTTGTCCTTAGCATTATATTGCCCCATACAGCATCCCAGTCAGATGCCCATTCCTTAACATTTCCGGCAATTGCCTTAAGAACATCTGAATCACCATTTATAACATCTTTGCTTGGCTCAAGCATATCTTTTTTTGGATCATATTTCATAAGATCAGAGAAGCCGCCTTCAAGCAGGGGATCATTCTCCCAATGCTTCCTTACCTCTGTAATTTGTGTGACACGTCTCCACCTGTGCAGTCCGTCAGCGCTCTTTATCGGGTTTGCAACTATTATAATATCTGTTGCCTTAAAAGATGTTCTTGGAACTTCAAGATCATTGACAACCCTATCATAAACACCATAAGGTGAGTCACCATGAATTGTTCCTGCAACAACATTTGCAAGAGCACCAACACGCATTGCTTCATATAAAGCAGATGCTTCTGTACTTCTAACTTCTCCAACTATAAGGCATGAATCACCCATCCTCAATGTTGTTCTTATTCCTTCATCAGCTGAAACTTCTGTTGTTCCTTTAGTCATGGCAGATGCTACCTTCATTGATTGAATATTATAACCAAGTGTTCTTAGTGAACTTACTGGAAGCTCTAATGTATCCTCTATTGTTATTATTCGGTATTTTCTCATTATCTCTGTCATTATAGCTCCGAGAAAGCTTGTCTTTCCAGCAGACCTTGTTCCTGCAACAAGCATTGTTCTTGATCCGTCAACAATAAAACTTATCAATCCAGCTGCAAGAGGTGATATCATACGGTTCTTCATAAATAATGGAAGTGTCCATGGCTTGTCCCTATGACGCCTGAATGCATATGCCAAACCAGAAGGATTTAATGGGGCAGATATAACAGCAACTCTTGCCCTTGCTCCAGGTATTATAAGCTCTGTGTCAAGTATTGGGTTTGCTTCATCCAGCGGCCTTCCGGATAACATCCTTAATTTTGATGCCCATGACTCTGACTCTGTCCTTGTCGGGATAATATTTGTCATGCACTCACCAAAATCCTGATGAACAATAAACATAGGGGTTCGACCCATTGGGCTGTTTATGGTTATATCCTGAACCTTCTCATCCCTAAGCAAAACTTCTATTAATCCAAAACCCACAGTATACCTTACCAGGATGTTTGTTAGCTCATCCAGTTCACTTGATTTCATCTTTACATTGTTATGCTCTGCAAGGTCTTCTATCAAATCATGGCCAATGTTATAAAACACCTGCCTCATGCGCTCTGGATTAACAAACTCTGATTCTTTTGGCTGATATTCTGAGATGATTTTCCTTGCCTGGTCAAGCAGGTCATATTTTTCTTCAGATATCTTGAATTCCGGCGGCAGTATATGGTAAAGATAAAGTATGTTGTCTGGAACATTGAAGATTGTTACCTCATTCTCTCCAAGCATGTAGCTTGCAAGTTCCTCGCCATCAGAAGGATATGCTGCCATTAGCTTTGTAAACATAAAATCAGGTTTTATTGATGGAGTGAATATCTGCCTATAACATTCCCTATCCCCTAACCTAAATCCTGCAATATGCGGCCTGGCAAGGGATATCAATCTTGTTTTGTCCAGGAGATTAAAAATATATTTAAGCATGGAGATAAACTTTTCTCCGCAGCGGATGCACTCCTCGCTTGTTGCATTATCAAGGTTTATTTTTTCCCTTCTTAAAAGCCTCTTTACCTCAACATAAGCTCCTAATGGATCGCTTTTAAGCATGTTAAATATTATATTTTGTATCTGCATATACCTTGTATTAGAGCATTTTACACAGCCGGCATCTGAGCCAAGATTATTATAATCAAAAAGCTTCTTTTGCTTGGCAAGTTTTTTGTAAATTTTGGTTATTTCTACAAGAAGTTGTGTCTGGTCAAAATCATATTCATAGTCCCTTTTTTGAGAAAATATTATCTTTGTAACAGGCCCTGTCTCAACCAGCTTGGTTATTGTACTTGACATGCATTGGGGGCTATCCTCTAAAGAAGGTGAAAAAGAGCAGCCCTCACAGCGTATCTTAAGTATTATCTCGTCACCTTCTCTTATTACTTCATAAGAACAAACTTTTTTTTTATTGAACAAAGGCATTTTATCTGTTTTTTTCCCCCTCTTTTCTTAGAATCTGCAGAGCTATCTCAATAAGGTGCGATTTGTTCCTGTATTTAACATTATCTTTAAGCTGGGAATTAACCCAGTCTGCAAGCTTTTTGTCTATTGTTGCGCTAATGGGCTGCTTCATGTTTAAAATATATTTTATATTTTTTTAATATATTATATATTTTATAATATAACTCCTATTTAAATGTTATGATTATTTTTGTACTACTTTAATATACTAACATAAGATTTATTATTAAGCTTGGTTTATTTGTGTTATAACTGATAAAATCTTAGGAAAAGGTTTAAAGAATGCAACAATCACCTGAAACATCTGATCAATCAATACTAGCTATGTCAAATATTGTCAACAGCCTTAACAGAAGGCTTAGAGTTCTTGAGGAAAGGCATAGCCAGATACAGAGAAAAACAGGGGTCATTGAAGACAATATGCTCAATAATAACAAAAAGATTTCTGATGATGTAAAAAACATAAGTTTAGAGATAAAAGATCTAAAAAGGGACATTGGTGAAATTAAAGACAGCATTAAAATGCTTGTTAAAGAGCTGCAGTCAAGGGCAAAGAAAGAGGATGTTGATGTAATACAAAAATATCTTGACTTATGGAACCCAACAAATTTTGTAACAAACCGCGAGTTGGACAAGGCAGTTACAAGAATAATCAGTGAGAAATAGAAAGCTTTAAAAAGTTTTTATGAAATAATATAAACAAGGTGAAATAATGGCCTTATTTGGCTCAAAAAAGATTGAAGAAGTAAGTAATGAACAAGCTAGAAATATTAAATCTCCTGTTGACTTAGTTTTAAACATGAGGGAGCAGGGCCTTTCTAATAACCAGATAATTACAAGTTTGCAAAGAGAAGGGTATCAAACAACTGAAATATTTGATGCAATGAACCAGGCAGACCTTCAAATGGCAAATGGGTCCCTTATGGATAATAGTGGAACAGTAATGCAAAACCAAATTTATCCTGAAGAGCTTATGGATGAGCCACAGCAGGTTGAGCGGCAGCCATCTTATTCTTATCAGGAGCCGGAGCCAAATTACAATAATCAAGATGTAACCAAGATAGAAGAGCTTGTAGAGGCAGTTGTTGAAGAGAAATGGGTTGACCTTGTAAAGGATGTCAATAAGATTATTGAATGGAAATCAAAAGTAGAGTCAGATACCTCATCAATAAATCAGGAGATTGAGGATTTGAAAGAAAGCTTTAATGAGCTGCAAAAAAATATAATTGGTAAAATAGATGAGTATGATAAAAATATTACTAAAGTTAGCACTAACATAAAGGCAATGGAAAATGTGTTCCAGAAAGCAATACCCACATTCACAGAAAATATTAATGAGCTGGCAAGAACAGTTGAAAGCCTGAAGAATATTTCTAGTAAAAGAAAAAAATAGGCGTCTTTCTTATCATCCTTTTGGTATAACTGGAGACATAGATAAGTAATACATTGCATAAGCGCCTATAATCAGTATTAAGGCAAGACCTAAAACTTTTGGATGTGTTAATGTTGCAGTTAATGCAGATTCTCCTCTAGTGCCAACAGATGATGCATTTTCAGCTGTTGTTTCATTAACAACTGTTTCTGTCTGTCCTGAAAAGAATACCTTGCCTAATGAAGTGAGAATAATTATTAAAATTATTATAAGTATAAAACTCCTTGTTCCTGATTGAGTGCCCATAATGCTTAACACATCTTTTTCTGATGCTCCCATAAACTTATAAATTAAGATTGCAAAGAAGATAAAGAATATAAAGACAAAAAATGTGGGAGTTACAAATTTTATTAGGTCTCTTGTTGACTCTGATAAAGCAAGTATGAAAGCAAGTGTGAGTGCAAGCATTGCATTAAGGTTTTTGTTCTCACCTAATACTTTAGTAAGAGTTAAAATAGCATACAATAAAACAAAGATAAACACTAAGTATATTACTATATTAAAATGTTCCAATAATCCTATATCTAAAAAAGTGGCCATTTTTTATTTATTTCCTTTAAAGATATCTATAAGACCCTTAAGAGGTTTAAAAGTTTCCCCACCAGATGTAACAATTGTAATGATTATACCAAATACCAATAGTACCAAAATAATAGCCATTGCGTCTGGGTCAATATTAAACCAGCTAAAATTTGCCCACCATCCTGCTGAAATTCCAAATATCCATATTATGACTGCAAAAGCAGGAATTAATATTGCGCCGCCAGCACCTTTAGCCTCATATCCAAAAACACCGGACAATAGCAAGACCATAATAATTGCTATAAGCACTAATGCAACATTTGGCAATACATTGTTAATTATAATAACAGCATCCTTGCCGTCTGGATAAGTGCCCATAATATGGGGGATAACAACAACCATTCCCAGGACCAAGGCAATAATAACATTAAACCTTTTGCTGTCCTCTCCAAATATTTTTGCTTTTTGAAGAACTGCAAAAACAATTGTAAATATCAATAAAAATGGAAGCATCACATCAAGCATGCCCCAACTTTCCATTACCTGAAAAAGTTCAATAAAATTAGTCATTTTTCATCCTCCTTTTTTAATAAGATTTTTACTCTGTTTTCTTTTCTTTTTTAGGGCCGCTACCACCCATGACATAGGCCATGAAGCCAATAATAACACCAATAAGTATTAATGATGCAACCCAATCTGTATTCCATTTTGTGCTTATGAAATCCATAATAAAGCTGAGCCAAGACTGTTCTTCTTCTGTTTTAATTGCATTAAGGAATATTGCTATTATTCCAACAAACATAATCACCATAAATGTTACATTCCATCCTCCTGACAAGAAAAAACCCTCTTCGGTTTCCTTATGAAATGAACCAACTAACATCAGGAAAAGAATAGACAGTAAAAGCAATATTACAACCTGAGATGAAACCTGTGTTATTAACTCAACAAGCTTTGATGATGCAATAACAAAAAATGCAATAACAAATGCAACCATTGCATCAAGGTTCTTTCTTGGGTATTTTTTTCCCTCTATCTCTTCCATGCCAAAAATCTTTGTTTTTTCAAGGATTGCAAAGACAATTGTAAAGACTAATAAGAAAGGTAGAATAACATCATAGATTCCAAGTTTTCCCAAAAAGTCTATTGTTCCTCTAAATACAGATTGCTCTACCATTATGCAATATCAGAGATTGAGTGATATATAAAACTTTCGCTTTTTAAAGAGCATAGCTTAATTAATGAAAAAGATTTTCTGATAATTCATGAAAATATTATTTGCAGTCTCATTTATGCTTATGTTTTTTATTTCTGCAATTTTTTTTATTGTCTCTATTATAAAAGACGGCTCATTTCTCCTATTCTTGTATGGGCTTAAATATGGGGCATCTGTTTCTGTCAAAAGCTTGTTTATGTCAGCAAGTTCTGCCAGTTTCTGAAAATGCTGTGAATGTGTTATATTGGTTGGAATGGAAAAATAATAACCAAGTTCTGCTGCTCTTTTTATTAATTTGAGTTTTCCGCTAAAGCAGTGGAGCACTACTTTTTTGGCATCTGAGTTTTCTAGCATATCAATAATCTCCTGCTCTGCTTTTCTTGAATGTATGATCAATGGCTTGTTTATTTGTTTGGATAGGTTGATTATTTTCAGGAAAATCTCTTTCTGAAGCTCCTGCTCCTGCTTTTTTTTGCAGTATTTGTAATCAAGTCCAACCTCGCCAATTGCAATTATTTTATTCTTGTTTTTTTCAATAAAATTTAGTTCGTCTTGTATTTGTTTTTCTGTTAGCTTGATTGCATCATCTGGATACAGGCCAAGGGCTGGCTTTACAATTTTGTATTTTCTGCTTAACTCTAAAGTTTTTCTGTTGCTTTCAGGATTCAGGCCATTGCTGATTATTGCCTTAACTCCTGCAGTTTCGGCCCTTTTTATAACTTCGTCTAAATCAGAATCAAATTCCTTCAGGTCAAGGTGCGCATGAACATCTACTAATAGCATAAAAGAATAATATTTGTGGATGTATATAAAGTTTTGGACAATAAATCACTTAATCTTTACTCCGAAAATCTTCCGGATATGTTTGCGAAAGTTATTTATAAGTGGGATAGGATTATAATTTAAAACTGAGTTCAAAAATGTCAAGAGATCAAATTTTAAAAGAATTAGAGGAAGAATTTAAACTGATGAAAAAAGATTTACAGTTTGGATGCAGCCTTGATGATTTAGACGACATATTTTACATAAAAGATTTTATTCTACAAATTGGTTATGTCAGTAAAAGCCTATCACGAACAGTTTGCAGGAGAATAGTTGATACATTGGGTTCTTGGAATTCTTATCTTCATGGATTAATAATTCCTAATCCCAACTCAATGATAAGCATAAGTGAAACCAAACTATTTAATGAAAAAGAAAAAGAAGAAATAATAAAACTAATGAACAAAATTATGGCTTTTGGCAATAGTAATGTTTTGATAGGCATTACAAAAGATAAGGAAAAAGAAGCAAAATTCATAGATAATTCAATAAAATTCTGGAAAGAAATTTTAAGTCCAAAATTAGAAAAAATAATAATAAAAGTTAATGATTATTGGAATAAAGAAGCTGGTTTGGATTTTAAATAGATATTTTTATTAAAAATGAAAGATTGCAGTTTTTGTAAAAAAATAAAAGGAGAATTGCCATCAATTAAACTTTTTGAGAATAAATATGTTGTTGCATTTGCGCCGTTAAAAAAGGTTATAATTGGAAAAGGCCATATGCTGCTAGTTCCTAAGAAACACTTTGAGAGTATTTATGATATAGATGAATTCTATTTGTGTGAGTTATTTAAAGCAGTTAAGGAAATATCAATCAAATTAAAAGATATAGGGGCAGATGGAATTAATATACTTCATGCATCTGGCAAATCAGGCCAGCAATCTGTATCCCATTTTCATTTGCATCTAATACCGCGGTTTAAAGATGATGGATTAGATACATGGCCAAAAACAGGCTACAAGGAAACTAATTTTCTTGATTGTTACAAAGAATTTTGTTTTAATCAACAATAACTGTTTCTAGCTTGTTGAGATTGCAGAAGTCTGTTGAGTATGTGTAGGCCCCGGCATTAAGGAAGACTATCTTATCCCCAACTTGAGGGTTATCTAAATAAACCCTGTATCTGAAGATATCCATTGAGTCAGGTGTGCAGCCTTTAATTACATAAGGTGTTCCGTTTTTAAGTTCACCTTCAACCAATAATCTTATGTCTGCAACAAAGGTGTCCATGGCTGAGTTAAAAACAGAGCAGTTGATTACAATGTTGTTGTTGTATATATTGACTATTTTTGTTTCTAGCTTTACACTTGGCCCTGCAATAAAACGCCCGGGCTCAACAATCATTTTTATATTATATTCATGAAGCCAGTCTTTTAGTTCTTTTATTTTATTGAAAATCTGCTGAGAAAGATCTTCTGTATAATTTTTATAGTTAATAGGTATGCCTCCCCCAATATTCACAATATCCATCTGTTTTATTATTTCTTCAGGAATTGATTCTGATAATTCATATTTCAGGGACCACTCGCTTATATTCTGTGTTTTCCTGTGAAAATGTATTCCAAGCTTATTGATATTCTTATTTTTTCTTAGTTCAGGTATTAGCTTGTTTACCTGGGATGAGTAAAGGCCATAAACATAATGCTTTCCTGTCCTTATTGTGTTTTCCTTTAGGCGCATTCTTAACAACAGATTAATTTTTTTATTATTTTTCTTTAAGTAATCAAGCAGAATCTTTAAATCATTCTCATTATCTACAACAAAGTTTTCAACCTCTCTTTCAAACAAAACATCAAGCTCTTTATTTTTCCATGCCTGTGCGAAAAACCATATTTTTTTCTTGTCTTTAACCTGTTCTAATGATAAAATGAAATGCATTGCAAAAAAAGATTCAGTATTTTCCTCTAATACCCTGGCTACAATTGGATTTGTCTTTACACTATATGAAACAGCATCTGAAACCTGCTTTATTTTATTGTACTGCTCAATTACCTCTGATTTTGAAAGTATGAACTTTGCATTTGTCAGCATTTTAGAATTCCCTCTTTGCATAATGTTTCCAAAGCATTTATCATTGCTATCGGAAATGTTATTGAGACATCTCCAATAACAGTAGCAGCATCTGCATCATCTTTTATCTTTCCCCATGATTTTGCCTCTTTTGTTGTTGCGCCGCTCATGCTTCCAGAGGTATGGTGTGCAGTTGTCATATACACTGCATAATTTAAGCCGCCATTTAACAAGCATGAAAAAATTGCATGATGCTTTGAAACTCCTCCGCCAAGCGAGATTATGCCTTTTCTTTCATCATGGCTTGTTGAAAACAAGATGTTTGCAAAATCCTTTACAACATCAACAACAAAATCAGGATGCTTTTGCTGGAACATAAACAAATGAAAGCCAAATGCACCGTCTGTTATTGCAGGGCAGAATATTGGCACATTGTTTTTTGCTGCCTGGTATAAAATAGAATCCTCATCATTTAATGTCAGCCCTATTTCCTTCAAGAGCTCTGAGACAGGCCATGTTTTCTTCTTTTCATAAAACTTTTGCAGTAATGGCTGTATCATGTCCTCAAACCTTGCATAGCTCTCATTTCTTATGAAAAGGTTTCCAACCCTGTTAACGCCTTTCTCATAAAGCTCAACATCATCCATGTTAAAGTCCCCGATTATGAACTTTTCTCCAATGGCTTTCATAAAGTCCTCCTCAAGCCCGCCAATAGTTGTAACTATAATATCTGCCATTTTAAGCTTAATCATCTGGGCAAAAAAGCCCCTTAAGCCGGATGTAACCATATTAGATGTAAAAGTAAAAAATATCTTTGTTCCTTCTTTTTTCATCTTTACAATTATATTGGATGCCCTTGCAAGCTCTGCTCCCTGAAACCCAACCCTGCCTATTCTGTCTGCAAGCGATTTAACGCTCATTCCTTTTTCCCATTTGAAATCATGCACTTTTTCCATAATAAACACCTTTTATAGTTTAATTTGAATATAAATAAATCTAGCTAAAAGAAATAATTTACGAACCCATTTTTCTTACTGAACTCATATGAAAAAGGGAAACTGAGGCATATTTAAAACTTTCCATAAATTTGTGCAAAGCTTTAAATATCAAATATGTTTTTTGAGTTTTGGTGATAATTATGGCTATAATAGGATTTGATTTAAATAAAATAAGTATTGAAAGAACAGGCAATGTAACTGGAGAAATAAAAATCAATAATAATGTTTCTATAAAGGAGATTGACAAAATAGGTGTTCCTATTAAAAGAGAAGGTCAAGAGGGCTTGAGATTTGGCTTTGAATTTACATCAAACTATGAGCCAAAAATAGGCAGTGCGCTTATTAAGGGGAATGTTATTGTTGTAGAGGACAAAAAAAAGGCAGAAGATATTTTAAAGCAGTGGAAAAAAGATAAAAAGGCAGAAAGCGATGTTATGACTGCTGTCTTAAATACAGTGCTTGAGAAATGCAACATAGAGGCATTGATTCTAAGCAGGGAAGTTAATTTGCCTCCATCAATACCATTGCCAAAGGTAAAGCCTAAGAAACCTTAGTTCTAAAATCGAAACTTAGGTTAACATTAAAAGGGGGAAAATGCCAGAAAAAGAGCTAAAACTAAAGGTAATAGAAGCTTTACAAGATGATGTTAATAAAAGCATTGTTAGAATAGACTCTAATTTTATGCAGGAAATAGGTATAAGGCCTGGTGAAATAGTTAAAATAATAGGTGAAAGGGAAAGTGTTGCAATAGCTGACCGTGCTTATCCTGGAGATATAGGCCTTAATATAATAAGGATGGACGGCATAACAAGAAGAAATGCAAAAACAGGTATAGGTGAAGTTGTAAAAGTAAGCAAAGCAGATATTAAAGAAGCAAAAAAAGTCATAATAGCACCTGCAAGCAAAGGTGTTATGATAAATGCCCCGCCACATATTTTTAAACAAGGCCTTTTAGGAAAACCAGTTGTAAAAGGTGATATTGTATCACTAAGCTGGGCTAGAAAAAAAAGAGAATATGGCGGCGGCATGAATGAGATTTATGATGTGCTAAGCGAGAGCATGATGGGCTTTGGCCTTGGAAGCCTGAAATTTGTGGTTGCTGATTCTAATCCAAAGCAGGCTGTTGTAATATCTGAATTAACAGAGGTTGTATTTAATCCAGAAGCTATTGAAATAAAGGAAGAAAAAATTCTGGATATTACTTATGATGATATTGGCGGCCTAAAGGATGAGATTGATAAAGTAAGGGAAATGGTTGAGCTGCCATTAAAGCATCCAGAGATATTTGAAAGGCTTGGAATAGATCCTCCAAAAGGTGTTTTACTGCACGGTCCGCCAGGAACAGGAAAAACATTATTGGCAAAAGCAGTTGCAAATGAAACTAATTCGCATTTTATTCTGATTAACGGTCCTGAGATAATGAGCAAGTTTTATGGAGAGTCTGAAGGTAATCTAAGAAAGAAATTTGAGGATGCTGAAAAAAGTGCTCCATCAATTATTTTTATAGACGAGATAGATGCAATTGCACCAAAAAGAGAAGAGGTTCACGGCGAGGTTGAGAGAAGGGTTGTTGCCCAGTTGCTTGCCTTGATGGACGGCCTTAATGCAAGGGGCAAGGTTGTGGTTATTGCTGCAACAAACATACCCAACTCAATTGACATGGCACTAAGAAGGCCCGGAAGATTTGACAGGGAAATAGAGATAGGGGTTCCTGGCAAGCAGGGCCGCCTGGATGTTCTGAAAATTCATACAAGGAATATGCCATTAGATGGGGATATATACGCTAATATTTTTAAAGAAAAATTATTTAATGAGATTGAAAAACAAAAGTCTAATAATTCAGAAGAATTAAATAATTTAAAAAATGAACTTTCTGATAATTCAGAAGAATTAAATAATTTAAAAAATGAACTTTCTGATAATTCAGAAGAATTAAATAATTTAAATTACGAATTAAAAGAATTAATATCAAAATCTAAAGGAAAGGGAGAAAGTTATTTACAAAGTATATTAAATAAAATTCAGGGATTAAAAAATAAAAAAACTCTAGTTGAAGAAAAAATAAAAATTACACAAGAGAAAAAAACTCTAGTTGAAGAAAAAATAAAAATTACACAAGAGAAAAAAACTCTAGTTGAAGAAAAAATAAAAATTACACAAGAAATTGATGAAGAACTTGATGAGAAAAAAACTTTTGTACTAAAACTTGTCACTAAATTAAAAAAGTTAGAAAAAAACAAAAGAATATATAATTTTGACGATGTAAGATCAACACTAATTGAGTTATATCAATCTAAAGAAGAAGAAAAACTTATTACTCAACTTTTAGATTTAGATATTTTAACAGCACAATTATTGGGTTCTATTAAAAGAGAGGGTGCGATTAGGGATCTTAAGGAGATTGCTGATAAAACATATGGCTTTGTTGGGGCTGACTTATCAGCACTTGCAAAAGAGGCTGCAATGATAGTTTTAAGAAGGATATTGCCTGACCTACATCTAAAAGAGACAAATATTATCCCAAAAGAAGTTTTGGAAAAGCTAAAAATTACAAAAGAAGATTTTATAAGGGCATTGGGTGTTGTAAGACCGTCTGCTTTAAGAGAGGTTTTGGTTGAGATTCCAGATATTAAATGGACTGATATCGGTGGGCTTGAGGATGTAAAGCAGGAATTAAAAGAGGCAGTTGAGTGGCCATTGAAGAATCCTGAATCCTTTAAAAATTTAGGTGTCAATCCGCCAAGAGGGATATTGATTTATGGAGCACCTGGAACTGGAAAAACATTATTGGCAAAGGCAGTTGCAAATGAGTCTGATGCAAACTTTATTTTGGTCAAAGGCCCTGAAATGTTAAGCAAGTGGGTCGGCGAAAGCGAGAAAGCAGTAAGGGCTGTTTTCAAAAAAGCAAGGCAAACTGCTCCAACCATTATCTTCTTTGATGAGATTGACTCAATAGCTCCAAGAAGAGGAATAAGCTCTGACAGCCATGTTACAGAAAGGGTTGTAAACCAGATCCTAACTGAAATGGATGGCCTTGAGAGCCTGCAGGATGTTATTGTTATTGCTGCAACAAACAGGCCTGACATGCTGGATACTGCACTTTTAAGGCCAGGAAGGTTTGACAGAATTATATTATGCCCTGCTCCTGACAAGAAAACAAGAGAGGAAATCTTTAAGGTTCATACAAAGGGGATGCCTTTGAAAGATGTAAAGATTGATGAGCTTGCAGAAAAAACAGAAGGCTATACAGGAGCAGATATTGAAGCTTTATGCAGGGAAGCAGCAATATTTGCATTAAGGAAAGATATCAAAGCAGACAAGATTAATATGAGCTGCTTTGAAAAGGCTTTGAAAAAGGTCAGGCCGTCTATAACAAAAGAGATTGAGAAAGCTTATGAGGATATAAGAAATCATTTCAGCTCTGCAAGGGCAAAGGAAATGAAGGAAGAAAAGCCTTCTTACATGGGTTGATCTGTCAATAAAAGGGGGTGTTTAAATGGTTTTGCTAAAAGAGGTTGTTGAATTTCTGGATGGTGAACTAGGAATAAAAGATGTTGAAGACAGCTCAAACAACGGGCTTCAGGTTTCTGGCAGTAAAGAAGTAAAGAAAATAGCATTTGCTGTTGACGCGTGCATGGAAGTTTTTGAGAAAGCAAAGGATTTTGACATGATTATTATTCATCATGGAATAAGCTGGGATGATTCCTTAAAGTATTTAACAGGCATTAATTATTCACGTGTTAAGTTTTTAGTTGAAAATAATATTTCCCTTTATGCTGCGCATTTGCCGCTTGACAAGCACCCAAAGCATGGCAACAATGCAGAGCTCTGCAGGATTTTTGGGCTAAAGCATATTCATGGTTTTGGGGATTATCATAAACAGATAATTGGTTTCACAGGAGAAAAAGAAATTAGTTTAAAGGATTTTGTAAAAGAGATTAATAAAAAATTAAATACTGCATGTAAGGTGTTTGATTTTGGAAATGAAAAAATTAAGAATATTGGTGTTGTTTCTGGCGGTGGAAGTTCTGCTTTAAATGAAGCAATTGAGAAAGGCCTTGACTGTTTTGTCACAGGAGAAATTCCACATCATTCCTACCAGCTGGCAAAAGAGGGAAAAATTAATCTGATTGCAGCCGGCCATTATGCAACAGAGACTTTGGGTGTTAAGGCCTTAATGAATATTCTAAAAGAAAAGTTTAAGGTCGAGGTTAAGTTTATTGATGCTCCGACCGGATTATAAATAATACTAAAATGAAATTTAATGCACAAATTGTTCCTGATAAATATGTAAAAGAAACATCCTTATTATTACAAAAGATTAGTCAATTAGAAGATGAAAAAAACAAAATAGAATATCCGCTTAAAAAATTTCTAAACAGTTTTATTGAAAAACATAAAAAAGATTTAGAATCTTTATCTTATCTTACAGATATTAGATATGACGAAGAATATCTTTCCGATTTATTGTCAGGTTTAGGAATAAAAACTAGTCAAAAAAAACTAGAAAGATACTTATACCCTTTTTCTGAAACAGATATACTTGAATACATTTTTTCTAATCAGAATGCATATTCAAAATTACCTAAAAATTTAAGGATGAACGGAAAAACTTACCTCAATTTAAAAAAAGATTATGAAAAAGGATTGAACGAAATTGGATTTAAAAGAGATTTTGATTCTTTATTTGTTTATCACAAAAAAGATTGGCTTTTACTTAAACTATTTGGAAAATTTCATGGAGAAAAAAATTTAGATAACTGTTGCTTAAGTTTTAATGCAAAAAAAAATATTAAAAATAAAGTAGATTCATTAAAATCAAAAATAGTTAAAGAAAAAAATGATATCTATACCCCTATAATATTAGGGATGTTAGGTAAATATTATAATGCAATATATTGGAGTCCAGGAGAGGCTTCATTTTGTGAAGGATGGTCAAATCCTTCTTTTTCAAAATATGGCATTTGGACACTTGTTGATAAAACAGATTTAACTACTTATAAACCATTCTTCTACAATCGTTTTTCAGAAGTAAGAATATCTCAATTTGATATAACAAAAACACCTGATTTTCCAAAGGAAATTATGTCTAATGGTTATGATCTTTCTTTCTTTAATTGCGACTGGGCAGGAAAAGGTACAACATATAAGGTATCTGACTTAGCTTTGAAGAATAATGGAATTTTGATGACTTCTAGAGAGAATATAAAAGAACTTAAAGAAATGTCAGGAAACAATTATTCCTTAATTTTTGATCCTGAAGTAAATTTTCCAGATTATGTTCTGTTATCCAAAGAAAAGTAACTATAGTCCAGCAGGGTTTATTCTATATTTCTTAAAATAAGGCATATTTAAATAATGGCAAGGAGATAAATTTTTTTCATATGTTGTTAAGAGTTTTACTGATTCTTCTAACATTCCTACTATTCTCTCATTGATGGGAAGATTTTTTATTTTTTTATCAAAATATCCTAAATCAATGGGCTGATTTTTTTGATTAATGTCCATTAGCAAAGGATGTGAATATTTTTCCTCAACAAATGGAGTGCTAAGTGAATCTGAACCTTGTTTGTAAATAACTGCAACATGCCCTCCTGGAAATTGGTAATATTCCCTTGGGAAAAAAGTCCATAAAATAAATGAATTAAATTTCAATGAAAATTTTATGCCTTTTTCAACATCCTTAGACTCAATCTCTTTTCTTTTGGAATAGTTAAAGTTTCTATACTTAAGGATTTTCTTTAATTTATTTTCATTGAATCTATTTAGGTGATTAAGGTTATATATTTTATTTACTTTTGATGTTAAAGAGTCTTTTTCCATTTTTCATTAATTGTAAAATTGATTATTAAGTCATTAAACTGTATTAGTTTGGCATTGAATTATTATTTAATACTAAACCCTTATTAACAAACTTATTAAAAATATGCATTGGAACATTGCACATATCGTTTATTTCAGATTCAAAAATCATCAATGGATTTTGACCAAATTGATCCTTGTATGTATCAAAGATTTTATTCAAAGAAGAATCTAAAACTTTTCCATTATGATATTTAATACATGTAATATAACTTTCTCTATTAGCTATTATTTTTTTATTGATTGTTTCAAATATATGTCTGGGGGAAACATGATAAAGTTTATCTCCTTCAGAAAATAAGTTTAATATCCCTTTTTTATTATCATCATTATAGTCATAACCTATATACAAATTGTTCGATTCTTTTATTTCATCTGGAGGTGTTTTAGAACTTAATAAACAATCTATATTTTTAATCTCTATAATAAATTCACCCCTATATGAGTTACTAGAAGAATAATAAAGTTTGTTTTTATGAGAAATTAACTTTCTCATAGAATCCTTATAACCCTTGGTTGTTGTTTTTTTACCTGATAATGTATCAAAAAAACCACTTTCATAACCTTGAATATGGTATAACTTCCCATTATGAGAAATCAAATTGTGTATGTAATGCCAATTGGATACTGTTACTACTTTCTTATTTGAAGCATCATAGATGTTTTTCAAGCTATTACAGTATATTACTTCCTTTCTAAAAGCAGCACCAATTATTTCTTCTCCTGCTTCAAAGATTATTTTGTCTGTCAATGTATCCCTTATTTTACTGCCACTTAAATCATAAAGCACATTATTGTTATATAATAATTTATTAATATTATTATCTCTTAATGCAATAATACTTACCCTAAATCTTTCATCTCCTTCTAATGCGTAAATCCGTTTGCCTGCAGCAACTATTAATCCCTGTTCTTCCGGCTTCTTGACTGGCTTGAGGTCTTTTATTTGAAAAGTGTGTTTGCACTTTTTGTTCTTAAGGATTTCGTTTATTTTGTCTTCTATCATTGGGCTAATCAACAATAAGATATATTTTGTTTTTTATTTAACTTTAGGTAAATTTTCCGTAAAGAATTTGCTTATTTTGAATAAATTTTGGTTTTTTTGGAAAGTTTTTGGTTTTTTAAGATATAGTTAAGAATTCATTTCAATTATTTCATATTTAAAATAATTATTAATTGCTTATATTCTCTTTTTTGTCCATTTAATGTTATTTTTTCTGTTTCAATGACATAGTTTTCATAATCTTTTATTTTATTATCAAGCTTAATTGGAACCCTTTGATATCTATCCATCGTATTAGGGTTTATACAACCACAGCAGCCATAAGAGATTGATTTTATTTTTGAAAATAATTCTTCCTGAATCATTTCATCAATAAATTTTTTTTTCATTACTTTTGGATTTTCTTTCTTTGAAAAATAGCTTCCAAATAATTTTTCCTTGGAAATTTTCATTTCTATTTCTGAACTTTCTTTTAGCCTTTCTCTATAAGTCACAACTTCGGATATCAAATCCTTAAAAGTATAGTTAAGAATTGCATAATCGCATTTTTTTGGAAAATGCCTTTTTTTTACAGAAAGTAAATTATCAGAAAATTTTGGTGCCTGTCCATGATAATCCAAACTTACAAACAAGGGTGTTTGTTCCTTTTCAAATAAATGTCTCTGGTTATAAACTCCAATTAGAAAATTCTCGCAAGGATAAATAGGACTTTGAGGGTGCACTACCAAACTAGTTATTTCGGGAGGCAAGGCTTCACTTGGATTATAATCTATACCAAGTGAAAATAAGTTGAATCTTAAATCCTCTAAATTTGTTTGGTTTTTTTCTTTATTAAAAAGCATAAAAAAGAGTATAAAAATCAAATTTATAATGTTTTGTATAAAATATCCGAAAGATTTACGAAAAATATAAATATTTAAAGAAATAATATAAAAAGTATTTATTATAAAAAGAGATAATCTCAACCGTATGCAACTTCCTAAACACGCACTGTTTAATTTAATAGAAGAATGTCCTTTTGTTTTAGTAGATGGCAGATTTTATTCTGATGAAGGATATAATGATAAGTATACTTTCTTAAGGAATAAAACAAGAACAGTAAATAAAGAATATCAACTATTCTTAAAAAAAGGAGTAATGAACTTAAGTGAAAGTGAAGATTTAGAAGGTTTAGAAAGAGTATCAAGAAAAAACAATGAAAGAGAACTTGCAAATAAGGGACTTTTTTTATCAGACATATTTAATAGTTTAAGAGAAATTCTCAAAGGAAATTATCTCTTCCTAAATGGAAAGGTTTACGAACTTAAGGAAAGCAATGAAGAACCAAAAATAAACTCTGTGATTGTTGAGGGAAAACACTTTATACCAAAAGAAAGTAAAACATTCTCAAAACTTGAAGAAGATTATTTTAAAGCCCTAAAAAGCGAAATCAAAATAAATTCTGAAAAAATAAAAAGTAATATCAAAAAAAGTTTCAATAAAGTTGATAATGTTTTAGAAGAAATTGCAGAACATTATATTAAGGATATAAAAAATAAAAAATTTAAGTTTTTTATTTTCACAGATGAACCATTGTCCAATTTTAAGACAAATGAAGTCATAAATTACTTATCTAATTTTTATGGTAAGAATTTCTCATTTGTAGATGGAGGCAATATATTTGAGTTTATGTTAAAATCAGCAAATGATTCCAGTTTCAAAGATAAGATTTTACCTTTAATGTTAATGGCAAGAAGAAGTCCAAACAAAAAAGAGGATATATCCCTTGAACAAGTTATAAATGGTACTCATTCATCTTATGTGGAGTATGATGGTTATAATTTTGATATAGGAATAGCTAAACTTATGAGTATATCAAAAAACAAAAAAATATTTGATAATTTAAAAAGTGATGAGAGAAAAGATTATATTGTATTTAGTGGAAGAAAGATTATAAGCCCAGACGAAAAAGGAAAAATGCATTACAGGGCTTTCTATGGTAAAGTGCTATCTACACCAGGTATATATATTATGGCCTAAGTTGGGGAGAGGTTAATGATCCAAAACTAACAGATTTTGGAAAGGTTCTCGCTGCTAATATGATTTCCTTTGTGTGTTTAGCTATCCCTCGCCATAACTCAAGATACAGTGATTCTCTTCCAGGTCTTAGGTTTTGTATTCCTACTGAATTGGGAAAAAAGATAAAATCTGCAACCCATAAGACCTATTTTGGAAAGGAGTTATACTATGTAAGTTATGCCAAGTTAATTAAAGAAAGTTTACCTCCCAAAGCAAGTTTATTAGACCAACAAAAAGCAGATTATTTGCTTTCTGAAAGATGTATCTTTTATGATGCACACACAGAAGAAGAAGTTAATTTTAATAATTTGTCAGGAAGAATCTGCTCATTTCATAAAAAAGTGATGGAAAGAATTAGAATATGATATTTTGCTTGACAAATGTTAAAATAAATTTATATGTTTTTAAATCTTTTTAAATAATTTGGTAAAGTTTTTATAGTAATTTGATATCCAAAGCTAAAAGGGGTGGTTATTATGAAAAAACCAAAGAATCTTATTAAGTATGCTATCGGACTATTAACTGTTATTTCTCTAAGGCTTGTTCCTCATCCTCCAAATGTTGAGCCAATAATGGCCACAATGATGCCATTTGCAAAGAGATGGGGCAAGCTGGCAGGATTATTTTTCACTCTTCTTGCAATATTAAGCTTTGACTTGATAACAGGAACTTTGGGCGTCTGGTCAATAATGACAGCAGGAACATATGCTTTGCTGGGAATTGCTGCTGGATTTTATTTTAAGAACAAGGAAAACAAGGTAAGATATTATGTTGGATTTTCAGTTGTTGGAACATTAATATATGATGCAATAACTGGCATTGGAACAGGAATGCTGTTCTTTAAGCAGTCATTTATGCTGACCCTTATGGGACAGATACCTTTTACCCTATACCATCTGGCAGGAAACATTGCCTTGGCAGCAATAGTTTCACCTTTATTGTACAAATGGGTTCTTGAAAACAAGCACTTAGAAACACAGCCAGTTATTGACAAGGTTAAGTCTGTTTTTGGCGTGGCAAATTAGGTTTTTTTCCTAAAAAGCAGTAATGGTTTGCTATTCCCTTGTGTATGTCAATAATATTGAAATGCCTGAAATCTTTTTTTAGCAAGGCTTTTGTATAGACATAGTGAGGCAACCCTTTCTCTTCCCTATCTAATGGAATATGAGTGCGCGGAGCTGCTATTCTTGTTTTTGTTGCTCCTCCTCTGTTTTTATGGTGTGTTACTGTAACAAAAACAATTCCTCCTGGCTTTAAAACCCTTTCAATCTCAGAAATGCAATATTCTATCTTGTCATGATAATTATGATGAATAACCTGTATTGAAATCACAGCATCGAAAAAATTGTCCTTAAATGGAAATTTTTTATAACATGATGCCTGTTTTAATTTTGCCTTAAGATTTAATTTTTTTAACCATTTCCTTGTTAATCTTAATCCTTCATTAGAAATATCTGTTCCATAAACATCAAATCCGTGCTTTGCCAGCATAATAGCATGCCTTCCTGTTCCGCATCCAAGGTCAAGGACTTTTTTTATTTTTTCTTTTTTTAGAAACTTAACAACTTTTTTCATGTCTTCCTGGGGCTTAAGAAAAACCTTTCCCTTTTCCCTGAATATTGATTCCCAATCACCCATACAAATAGAATTTAATTGTTTAATTAATAAATCTTTTGAAATCTAACAATTCCTTTTAAATTATAAAAAATTAAAGAAAAACATGAATTAAATTTGTGTTGAACTATTTTTTTGAATGTTTATAGAAAGATTATAATAATTCTATAATTTTATGGTTAAAGTTTATTATTTTTCTTCTATGATAGAGATTATTAAATCAAGTTTTGAGGACAATTCTATCCTTTTATGTTTTTCAGCTAAATTATAAAGATTTCGAAGAATAATGCATGGTAGTTCTCCATCTCTTTTTAGATAATTTTTTTCTTCTTCAACAAATTTAACTTTATTGCCCACCATTGGTAAGACATCATCCTCCCAAAAAGTCTGAAGTTCAGGAGCAACTTTTTCATCTAAATCAATAATGCCTCTTTCTCTATACAATGGAATAAGATTGTATATACTGGATTTTAATATTTCATAAATAATTTTTTCTGAATCTTTTGAATTGAAAATATAATTAGGAATCTCATTTACTTTACGAACAACTGAATTATATTCTTTTTCATTAATCATAAAGAATAATAAAAACCCGGACTTTAAAAAGCTTTTGGTTGTAACTACTTTAAAATGGTTTATAATAGAAAATTATTTATAGTTATAAAACCATAATAGAATTATGCTTAGCATTTTCATAGTTCATGGGGCATATGGAAACCCTGAAGAGAACTGGTTTCCATGGCTGAAAAGGGAGCTTGAAAAATTAGGTTATAATGTTTTTGTGCCAAGGTTTCCTACTCCTGAAAACCAAACCCTGGAAAGCTGGATGAGGGTATTCAGTGATTACAGGAAATATTTAGATGAAGATTCAATTGTTATTGGCCACAGTCTTGGGCCCGCATTCCTGCTTAATTTACTTGAAACCATTGACATAAAGATAAGGGCAGCATTTTTTGTTTCTGGATTTACAGGGCTTTTAAACAATCCAGAGTTTGATGAAATAAACAAGAGCTTCACAGACAAAAGCTTTGACTGGGATAAAATAAAAAAGAACTGCCGTAGATTTAATGTTTTCCATGGAAATGATGATCCTTACGTACCATTAGAAAAGGCAAGAGAGCTTGCAAAAAACCTCAATACAAATTTGACTGTAATAAGAAACGGTGGCCACATGAATGAAAAATCAGGCTATCTAAGGTTTGACCTTCTACTTGAGGGAATAAAGAACGAGTTATATTAAGTATTCACGAAGAATTTAATAGAAAGATTTATATTTATCTAGCTTAATTAAAAAATAATGAAGATTTACTTTGCTGGCTCAATAAGGGGAGGAAGACATGATATTGAGATTTACAAGCAGATAATTCAGCACCTTAAAGGATATGGTGATGTCCTTACCGAGCATGTAGGAAAAGATAATATATCTAAGGATGGTGAAATAAATCTTACAGATAAATACATACATGACAGGGATGTTGACTGGATAAATGAATGTGATATTTTTGTTGCAGAGGTTACAAGGCCATCTCTCGGCGTAGGTTATGAAATAAGAACAGCAGTTGGAATGAACAAAAGGATTTTGTGCATTTACAGTCCAAAAGAACTAAAAAGAGTCTCAGCAATGATAGCAGGGGCGCCAGGAGTAAAAATAGCTTCATACAGTAAAATAGAAGAGGCAAAAGAAATTATTGATAAGTTCATAACTCAAACTTCTCTTAGATAGCCCCAGGTGTTTAATTTATCTCCATCATCAAACCAGCGGTCACCTATATCCGTCCTGTAATACATATGTGGTATCAGAATGTTCTTTATGCGGCCGTATACTTGGTTTTGCGCCTGCTTCATTGTCTGCCCTGTTCCGCAGACAATAAGGACAACCCCTGATGTTCCTGTAACAAGCCACTCGTCGTTTATTTTTTTTACATCCTCTATGTGAACTCCCTCTACTGGTTTTTTGAAGAAAATAACAGAATCCTTTGACTTGACATTAAATGTTTCAGGATCCTTGAATGGAAAAGGAGGCACAACAATTCTTACTCCAATCTGGAATCCCTTTTTTATCTTAAAATTTATCTTATTCCCGCTTGCAAGGTTATAAAAAAATTCACCTATAGGAGTTATCATTCCTTCCTGCTGTATACAAATTGTTGGATAGCCGAAGCGCGCAGTCCACTCAAGAGGATAAATTCCATGGCTGTTGACAATGCAGTTTATATCAATGTAGCCAACATAATTTTCCTCTGCAAGCTTTGACTCAAATTTCTTCAGCGTTGAATTAAATATCTTATTTGGCCCGCTCCAGAACATTGAAGTCCCCATCTCGCCTGTTGATGGGCCAAGGTCACCTGGAAAGAGCTTCTTGTGCTCAAAATTAACATTTATTGGATAAAGGAATTCCTTGCCATTGAAGAACGCTCCTACTGCAACCTCAACTCCGGATATTCTCTTCTGAAGCTGGAATAAGGAAATTTTCTTTGACCATGCCTTGTTGTAATCATTAAGTACCTGTATAACATCTCTGCCGTCATCCTCCTCGCCTATGAATAAAAGCCCCTTTATGCTCTGCGCCTCACCGCTTGGCTTTATAACATACTTGCATGGATTTTCCCTAACAAAGGTTATCGCCTCCTCAAATGATGTAAAGTCCCTGTATGGGATTATAGGAACTCCAAATTTTTTCAGCTCTTCCTGGCCAAATGCCCTGTCATCCTCAAGCCTGTCTGTGTAAGGTGTCCCCCCTATAACAAGTTTACCCTGCTCTCTAAGCTTCTGGGCTTTTGTGCCCTGCCCAAGAACATCATCAAAAACTATGATATCAGCCCAGTCAACCTCCTTCTCCCAGTTATCTGTTTTTTCAACAAATCCGTCAGCAACCTCTTTGTCCTCTTTTGAATCAACAGAATATTTTACATTATGGCCTTCCTTAGAAATCTGCCATACAATATCTCCAATAAGTCCATCGATTGATACAAACAGAAAATTTTTTGGCTCCATGTTTTTTTAATGTGATAAAAGAACTAGTTTTTATATTTTGTGTTTTGTGCTAATTAAAAATATAAAAACATTTATATAATAAATACCCTAATTTCCTTTTATGCAAGCTAAAACCGGAGATAGTGTCATTGTTCAGACAAAAGATAAGAAGTTAAATGGAGTCCTTATGCCTGTGCCAGAGAGTGAAAAGGGTGTTGTTATTCTTAAGCTTGAGAGCGGCTATAATATTGGCATTGATAAGAAGGATGTTAAGGAAATTAAACTGGTTAAAGCATATTCTGAAAAAAAGCAGAAAACAGCTGAAATAAAACAAAATAAAAAACTTCCAACTATTTCAATACTGCATACTGGCGGGACAATTGCATCAAAAGTTGATTACAAAACAGGAGGGGTAATTGCAAAATTCTCTCCAGGAGAGATTATTGGCATGTTTCCTGAGCTAACAAAAATTGCAAACATAAAATCAAGAAAGATAGCAAGCATGCAGTCTGAGATGATGAGGTTTGTGCATTACAACCTTATGGCCAAAGAAATTGAAAAAGAGGTAAATTCAGGAACAGACGGGATAATAATAACTCATGGAACAGACACAATGCATTACTCAAGCGCTGCCTTAAGGTTTATATTAGAGGATTTATCTGTTCCTGTTGTTTTGGTTGGCTCGCAGAGAAGCTCTGACCGCGGCTCTAGTGATGCTGGCCTGAATTTAATATCTGCCTGTTATTTTATTGCAAATTCTGATTTTGCAGATGTTGCAATATGCATGCATGAAAATTTGAGTGATGAGTCATGCCTGATACTTCCAGCCCTGAAAACAAGAAAAATGCATACTAGCAGGAGAGATGCATTTAGGCCAATAAATACAACCCCTATTGCAAGGGTAAATTTCAATGATAAAAATATATCATTTATGAAAAAGAGTTACAGCAAGAAAGATAATAAAAAATTAAAATTAAAGTTGTTTGATGAAAAAATAAAGGTTGGGTTGATAAAAACACATACAAATATGTTCGCTGAGGAGTTTTTGGCTTACAAAAACTTTGACGGATTAGTTATTGAAGGCACTGGCTTAGGCCACTTGCCAAACGAGGAGATAGACGAGTACACAAAAGAAAACAAGAAAATATTTGATTCTTTAAAAGATATGATAAAAAATGGTTTAATTGTGGTTATGTCATCGCAGGCAATATACGGAAGAATACAGATGAATGTCTATACGCCGATGAGGGAGCTGCAGGAGATTGGAGTTTTGGGCCATCTGAGTGATATGACACCTGAAACTACTTTTATTAAATTGGCCTGGCTTCTGAGCAACTACAAGAAAGAGGAAGTTAAAGAACTAATTATAAAAAACCTCAAGGGAGAAATCTCAGAAAGAGTTGAAGACAAAACTTTTCTTAGGTAAAATAACATCAAATTCTGTTATGTAATGATAAAAATCTTAAAGCACATCTTCCTCTTGAGTTTTTTAAAATATCTAAAATTTAAAGAATTTTTTTCTTTACCCATTCTTTGGTAATCCACTTTTTTATTAGTGCTTCTTCAATATCTATTTTAAGAATTGTTGAAATCACAAATGCTAATCCAATTACATCAGATAATTCTTTGGCCATTTCTTTTTTAGATTCGTCAGAAGATAAACATTTTTCTGGTCTGCACTTTTTCTTATGAACAATGTAAGATTGTACAAACTCTCCGAGTTCTTCAGTTATTTTTAATATTAGATAGTCATCACTAACATCTATTTTATCCCTTTTTAAATTAGAAAGAAATATTTTTGTTATCTGTTCTTGTAATTGTTTGAGCTCCATTTAATCCACCAATTAGTTTATTTATAAAAAAGTAGATAGCTATTCTTAAACTTTTCGGAAAAATTAGTATTTAGGCATTTTAAAAGATTTAATTTAACTTGGGAATTCCTGTTATATTCTATTGCTTATTTTGACAGGATAAGCAATAAAAAGGAAAATATTAAATATAGTGAAATAAAGAATATTGATAGGGGGTTTATTATAGTTGAGAAAGAGGATAAAGAAGTAAATATCCCTCTTCACAGAATAAAAGAGGTAAGCAAAAAAGGGGTTGTTGTTTGGAAAAGGTAATATTGATGTACAAACCAATGCTTATCGGAATAGGCGGGGCAAGCGGCTCTGGCAAAACAACTATTGCTGAGACAATAATAAGCAACCTGCCAGATATCAGCAAAGACCTTAATAGAAGTCTCACTGCAATAATATTTGGTATGGATAATTATTACAATGACCAGTCAAATATTTCATTTGAGGAAAGACAGAAAACAAATTATGATATTCCAAAGGCATTTGAATGGCCATTAATGAAAAAGCATCTTTCAGAATTTCTACAAGGCAAAATAATTGAAAGGCCTGTTTATTCCTTTGCTGAACATACAAGAGAGAAAAGAATAGAAGTAATCCGTCCAGCAGATTTGATTATTTTTGAGGGCATTCTCGCATTATATGACAAAGATATCTGCAAAATGATGAACTATAAATTCTTTGTTAATACAGATCTTGATGTATGCCTGATGAGAAGAATGAAAAGGGATATGGAAGAGAGGGGAAGAACATTCGAGTCTATTTCAAAACAGTGGGAAGATACAGTTAAGCCGAGCTATATAGGGTATATTCTTCCATCAATAAAAAATGCAGATTTTAGTATTAACTGGGAAGGCGATACTAAAAAACCCATCCAGGGAATAGTTGCAATAATCAAGGACCATTTTAATGGTAAGGCTTACAATAAGGAATAACTCTTTTTTTAATCAGCAAGATTTATAAAGTTCTTATGTTTTTAATTGATTATGCAATTAGACTATGAAAAGCTTAATTTCAAATGCGGGATTGAGATACACCAGCAGCTTGACACTCATAAATTATTCTGCAATTGCCCTTCTGTTATAAGGGATGACAAGCCGGATATTATTATTAAAAGAAGATTAAGGGCAAGTGCTGGTGAAAGCGGCGAGATTGATGCTGCTGCATTGCATGAAATAAAAAAGGAAAAACAGTTTATTTATCAGGCTTATTCTGACACAACCTGCTTAGTTGAACTTGATGAAGAGCCTCCACATGATATAAATAAAGAGGCATTGGAAATAACATTGCAGGTTGCATTGATGCTTAATGCAAAGATTGTTGACAAAATCTGCTTTATGAGAAAAACAGTTGTTGACGGCTCAAATACATCCGGCTTTCAAAGGACAGCATTGATTGCAGCAGACGGCTTTATTGAGACATCAAAGGGAAAAGTGAGGATTGATACAATCTGTTTGGAAGAAGAAGCTGCAAAGATTGTCAATAGAACAAGCAAGGAAGACATTTATAATCTTTCAAGATTAGGAATTCCATTGGTTGAGATTGCAACTGCTCCTGACATAAAGGATCCAGAGCACTGCATGGAAACTGCAAAAAAGCTTGGAATGATACTAAGGTCAACAAACAAAGTAAAAAGAGGACTGGGCACAATAAGGCAGGATGTCAATCTTTCTATAAAGGGAAAATCAAGGGTTGAGATAAAGGGATTTCAGGACCTGAGAAACATGCCAAAAATCATTGAGAATGAAGTTAAGAGGCATCTTAAACTAATAGAAAAAGGAGAAGAACCAAAAAAAGAAGTGAGAAAAGCCAATAAGGATTTAACAACAACTTTTATGAGACCAATGCCTGGCTCTGCAAGGATGTATCCTGAAACTGATATTAGGATGGTAAGGCCTGATACAAGCAAAATAAAGATTCCAGAATTGATAACAGACAAATCAGAAAAGCTTGAAAAGGATTTCAAGCTGAATAAAGATTTAGCAGATTTAATAACAAAATCCGGCAAAACAGAATTTTTCATAAAGCTTGCTGAAAAATACAAAAATATTAAATCGTTGTTTATTGCAGATAGTTTAGTTAATTCAGGCAAGGAAATAAAAAGAAGATATAACAAGGAGATTGATATTAGCGAGCATATTGAGGAGATTCTTGATTATCTTAATAAGGGAAAGATATCAAAAGAAGCTGTGTTTGAAATTCTGGTTGAGAAGGCAAATGGAAAAAAGGTTGATTATAAAAAATATCTTTTAATGAGCGATGAGGAAATAAAGAAAATTCTCAAAGAAATAATTGAAAAAAATAAAGGCGCTCCATTTAATGCTTTGATTGGCCAGGCAATGGCCAGGCTAAGAGGAAAGGCAGACGGGAAAAAGATAGTTGATCTGTTGAAAAAAGAAATCTCATAATTATTTTATTACAATTAAAGGAACATGCATTTCTTGTTTGCTTACTCCACCATGGTTTCCTATATGAAATCCTCTTCTCTCTCCAAGAAGAGTATCCATTATCACATAATTTTTTTTCATTATCAAAACATAATCTCCTACTCTATCAAAAAGTCGTTTGTTTGGCTTGAATAATCCAAAATAATTCTTTTTTATTAAGTCATTGCTTTTATATAAATAACATGCATGGATGAGATTTTTCCTCACATAATCCTCAAACTGCTTTGTTTTTGAATGGCGAACATAACAATAAGCAAGCCTTCTCTCACCACAGAGAGGAATTATCATTGCATCTGAAAGTTTTGGATGCTCTTTTAAATCAATTAATTTAGATTTGTCTGTGTCTATAAAGCCATGGTCTGAGGTTATTATAACTGTTGTATCTGTTTTTTTTATTGATTTAATAAATGATTCAAATTTTTTGTTAATTTCGCTGAAATGTTTATTTGTCTTAGCACTTTTAGTTCCATAAACATGGTATATAGAATCAAAATCCGGCCAGTAAGCGTAAATATACTTTCTTCTATTGCTTGAGTTTATTGCTTTTTTTATCTGCCTGAAAAAACTATTAAGTGATGATGGCTTAAATGACAATACCCTTGCTTTTCCCTTGTTTGCTAATGAAAAGTCAGAATATGCAATTGTCTTGTCCTGAATAATGTATGATACAGCTTTTATTTTGTCAAAAAATGATTTTTCAGTAAATATCTTTTTTGGTTTAACTCCTATATAGCTTAAAGGCTCTGACCCGCTTCTTGCAATAAAAGGCAAGATTGTGGATATTAACCCCAGTTCTTTTAAGTATACAAACCATCCTGTTACTGCATGCTGCTGCACTGAGACTCCTGTAAGGAATGTTGGAATTGCTGCTCCTGTTGTTGCCGGAAATACTGATGTTATTTTACCTTTTAGGTTTTGTTTCAGTATATTATCCTTTTTGTAGTTCATAAGGTATTCATAACCAAGCCCATCAATAACAATGAGAACTATGTTTTTTGATTTTAGTTCAGAAGGATTTAATATTTTCAATGGTTTGTATTTTGCTCTTGTCCCAAAGGCCCTTGAAATAGAGCTCATAAGGTTTACAATGCTTCCATCCTTATAGTTTGGCAAATACATAATTTTTTTGATAGTGGGCAGATTTAAAAATCTGTCGTTTAGGGAAATCAATAACCCCTTTCTTAAAAATGAATAAGCATATTTTTATTGTTTTATCATAATGTATATTCTTTACTTTAACTAAATTTATAAATCAATTTAAAACTCCTTTTATGCGAGGTAATTGAAATGAAAGATAAAAAGTATGTATATTTTTTTGGAGAAGGGGGAAAAGAGATGAAAGCTCTTTTAGGTGGCAAAGGAGCTAACTTAAGTGAAATGACAAAAATAGGA
>Ga0268281_1000274_pt1 | contig 40330 bp, 39 predicted proteins | sample saktaG_10_FD_190134 | JGI IMG/M metagenome (GOLD analysis project Ga0268281, IMG submission 190134) | Saline water microbial communities from Sakinaw Lake, British Columbia, Canada - sak_2011_5_24_50m | ecosystem: Environmental > Aquatic > Non-marine Saline and Alkaline > Saline ...
CTGGAATTTTTGACTTTAGCCTTAGAATCCCTAAGCTTTCGTAGGAACTCTTCTATTTTACTGACAGCCGATTTTACTTCTATCATAACAGATTCAGAATAATCAACAGGTGAACGCCATAAGTTTTTAACCACAATAAACCTTAAATAATTGGCAGGACAACGGCTTAAAATATCGGGCAAAGTTATAAAATTACCTAAAGACTTACCCATTTTTTGGCCCTCTACTGTTAAAAATCCTCCATGCATCCAATATTTAGCAACTGGACTTTTCCCGGAGATAGACTCCATTAAAGAAACTTCTGCCTCGTGGTGGGGGAATATTAGGTCTCTGGCGCCCCCATGAATGTCGTATTGCGCCCCAAAAAACTTTTCTGTAATGGCAGTGTCCTCAATATGCCAGCCAGGTCTGCCTTCGCCAAAAGGACTTTTCCAGCTTGGCTCCTCGTCTTGTTGCTTAAATTTCCAAATACAAAAATCTCCACGATTTCTTTTTTTACTACTATAGTCAATCCTGGAAATAGAATCTTCAGCGTCCAGCGCAGTTCTGCCTGCCAATTTTCCGTAGTTTTTAAATTTTGAAATGTCGAAATAAATGCCATCGCCATCTATTTTATATACAAAACCTTTTTCTTCCAGTCTTTTAATCTGGCTTGTAATTTCTTTTATACAGCTCGTTGCTCTTACATATTTTGAAACACTGGTTACCCCCAAGGCTTTCATAGCCTTAAGATGTTCTTTTTCAAAAGCAATGGCAAGGTCTTTTGGGCTTACACCTTTTTCCCTTGCTCTTGCTATAATTTTGTCATCTATGTCTGTAATGTTTTGGAGATAAAAAACAGTATAGCCCAAATGCTTTAGGTATTTTACAAAAGAATCAAAAATAATATATGTTCTGGCGTGACCGATGTGCGAATAATCATAAACAGTAGGCCCGCAGACAAACATATTAACTTTTTTGCCTTTTTCTGGCTTAAATAGATCTTTTTTTCCTGTTAAAGTATTAAAAATTTTTAAATTTTGGGACATTGATTTTATTTTTATTTTTTAATTCTAAAATCCTAGTAAAAGTACTTAAAAGTGTAAGTGGAATTGTCAGCCAAAGCATATAGAAAAAATATTGGGAAGGCTCAAGTGGCCAGAAGAATAAGATTGCTATAAATGACACTGACATTAAGACCATTTTTATTTTTCCAAAAATGTTTGACTCAAGATAAATTTCTTTTGATTTGTAAAGCAGTGAAACCAGCGCATTTAGTATTTCAAACAAAAACAAGATTAAAAGCAACCATTTGTGTATACCAAACAACGCATATACAGCTATCGGGGCCAGCAAAAGGCGGTCAACTGAAGAATCCAGCATGGCGCCAAACTCGGTAACACGGTTTGTTCCTCTGGCGACGGGTCCGTCAACAAAATCAGTAACAACTCCCAAAAAAAATAGTGATAAAATTAAGATTCGGTCAGTAATATCAAAAAAGAAAAGGAGTATAAACAATGCTATTCCAATAATTGCCCGTATATATGTTATATGGTTTGGGGTGATTATTCTTGGCCAATAAGGTTTTATAAAAATAAAAAGAAATCGGTCTCTAAAACTGTCTATCCATTCTAAAAAATTTTCTAAATCATCTATAGACTTCATTTAAACAGTATATTATGCTAAACTAAAAAAATCAATGTCAGATTTATTACAGGTTTTTTTATTATCAATGGCTCCTATCGGCGAGCTAAGGTTAGCTATTCCGGTTGGTATAGCTATTTTAAAGATAGATACAGCTATTGCTTTTTTAATTGCCGTAGCAGGAAATCTTGTACCCGTTTTTTTAATTTTATTTTTGTTTAAAAGAATTTCAAATTTTTTAGCCCAAAAATCAAAAAGATACGCCAAATTATTTGCGTGGTGGCAAGATATTACCTTAGGAAAACATTCGAGCAAAGTGGAGCAATATGGACTTATAGGATTAATGCTTTTAGTGGGAATCCCACTACCTTTCACCGGTGCTTATACAGGAGCCTTATTGGCAGTTTTGTTAAATTTTCCACTAAAAAAATCTATTCCAGCTATTTCTGGAGGAGTAATTATGTCTGGAATGATAGTAACTTTATTTGTGGTGTTTGGTGTTAGCTTGGAGCAACATCTTAATTGGCAGATTATTTTAGGAATACTCTTGATGGCAGGGCTTGTTTGGTGGTATCTTAAAAACAGAAAAAAAAGGAGATTAAAAAAATTAAATGAAACACAAAAATTATAAAATTAATATTATATGACTATCGCAAATTTAGTTTTATACAGAAAATACAGGCCACAGAGTTTTTCAGAGGTGATGGGGCAAGAGCACGTAGTAACGACTCTCACTAATTCTATTTTAGGAAATAATATCTCCCACGCCTATTTATTTTCTGGTCCAAGAGGATCGGGCAAAACCACAATTGCAAGACTATTTGCAAAGGCTGTAAATTGCGAATCGAGAAATGGATTTGAGCCATGCAACAAATGTCCTTCTTGTTTAGAAATTATGGCGTCGAAATCCATGGATTTAATTGAAATTGATGCTGCTTCACACAGAGGGATTGATGACATACGAGAGCTAAGAGAGGGGATTAAATTTGCCCCCGTGAAGTCAAAATACAAAATTTTTATAATAGATGAGTCACATCAACTAACTAAAGATGCAGCTAACGCGCTTTTAAAAACCCTAGAAGAACCTCCTTCACATGCAGTGTTTTTATTAGCTACCACAGAAGCCCACAAAATGATTTCAACCATTATTTCCAGATGCCAAAGGTTTGATTTTAAAAAACTCCAAACCCCTGAAATTATAAAAAAACTGGAATTTATCTCAAAAAAAGAAAACGTTAAATTTGAGGATTCGGCGTTGTCTTTAATCGCCTTAAACTCCCGGGGTTCATTTAGGGATGCAGAATCATTGCTAGACCAATGCATGAGTTTTTCTGGCAATGGACAAACAGTAAAAACGCAGGACATAAAGGAATTATTGGGAATAGTAGAGGTTGGTCAAATAGCCCAATTTGTGGATTTTCTTATCGAAAAAAATACAAAAGGCGCAGTTACATCCCTAAACACCATGACAGATAGTGGCATTGACCTGCAAGAATTTACAAAAACTCTAGTTTTTTATTTACGCCAATCACTACTTTCAAAAATAAACTCGGACTTTTTAAATATTCAAAATTCTGGTTTTTCCGCAGAGGAAGTTGAGAAATTAAAAATTCAGACCGCAAATTTACCGCAAAAGGATATTCAAAATATGCTGGAATTATTTATAGATGCAGAAAACCGTATAAAATATTCTTCTGTTACACAGCTTCCTTTGGAGCTGGCCATTATAAATATAACACACCAAGAAGCCTAGCTTTATTCACAGGTTGACTTACTTTAAATGTGGTATAATAAAAAAAATATTAATAAACTTTTATTATTTTTATTATGGCAGTTGAACAACAATTAATTGATTATATTAGAAAAGCAAGATTAGCTGGGCAACCAGATGATCGAAGTAAAGTCCTGCTAATCCAAAATGGCTGGACAGCCGAAGAAATAAAAGAAGCGCTTGTGGCCTTGGGTGACACACAACAAGAACCAAAGCCAGAGCCAACCATAGAACCTCAAATTCAGCAACAACCCAAACCTGAACAACCGGTCCAGGTTAAACCAGAACCTCAAATTCAGCAACAACCCGAGGCACAACCTCAAGCGCAACACCAGGTTTCAGGGGAACCCGAGATTAAAATGCGTCCCGAACCTGAAATTAAACCTCAGTTTACCCCGCAGACCCAGGCTCAAAACACTCAAAGCAAATATCAAGCTAAACCAGAACCTCCCCATCAGATGCCTTCGGCTGAAAGCAGTATGCCAAAGGTCAAAAAAGGAAGTCATTTTATTATAAAATTTTTAATTACTCTAATATTGATTTCCATAATAGGAGTAGGAGGGTTTTTTGCTTTGAAACAATTCGGATTTTTAGATAAAATACTTTTTTTTGATTTTTCCCCAAAAATTGTTTCTCCAATCAACGAAGTTAGCAATACCAACAAAACAGCAAATAATCAAAGTTTTGCTCCATATCTTTTAGAAACTACAAAATATACACCGGCCGTTCCAAGCTACGAGTTGGCCCTGGCAGATATAAATAATTTTGATGACTTTCAAAAATCATATGGAGATTTTTCTCAATCTCAAAAAGACGCCCTGCTTCAAAATAACTTTTTTATTCAGGCAAACTATGATAAGTTTTATTCTGCAAACTCAGACGGTCTATCTTCTAGAAATGATGACTGGACTGCCCTATATAAGCAAATGGGAGGGTCTTATAATGAATTTGAGAGATTACCAGAAAACTCAGTGTTTATAACATCTGATTTTGTGTTGCATGTTTTTCATAAAATAATAGATGAAGAATTCTCTTATATCGAAGAACTAAATTTTTATCCAGCTTTAGCAGATTTAAGCAGCTCATCGTTAAAAGCATCAGCCCAAGCTTACGCAAGCTCAGAAAACCCTGAACAAAAGGCTAGTTATGAAAGATTGTCTGCATACTTTTTAGTTTCGTCTGCTATTTTAGACAACGCTTCAGTCGACTACGCCAGTTTTAAAAGCAAAAATTATGTTGATGATTCACAAAGCGACACAAAAGCAAACGTATTGGCCAGAGCCGGAGATTTGGCAACTGAAAATAGCGTTTCAGACAACGCAAGGAGCATTGCCGAACAGGAAATTAGTTTAATTTTTGACGCAAAAAGCATTGTTCCGTCTCCGTTGTTGGGTGCATTTCAACCAGACATGCCCGAGGATTACACCCAATTTACCCCAAGAAGCCATTACACAAAAAATGTTATTTTAAGAAATTATTTTAGAGCAATGATGTGGTACGGCAGAATGAACTTTTTATTAAACAGCCCCGAGCTAACGCGCGACGCCTCCAATATCACAAATCTTATTACGGGCGACCAATTGGAAAAATGGGAATCTATTTATCTGCCAACATCATTTTTTGTGGGGCAATCCGACGACTTAACCATATACGACTACAAAAAAGCTATTGCCCAAACAAAGTTTAATGCTTCCGTAGATGGAGCAAACGGATTAAACACACTCCAAACTGAATTACTTGGCTATCAAAATCCGCAGATTATGTCATCTGTGGTAATTAGTCCAGATGTTTTTGACACATCAAAGGAGGATTTACAAAATACAACGAAAGGGTTTAGGCTCATAGGCCAACGATTTACCCCAGATGCGTTTATATTCTCCAGTCTGACACAAGGAGACGAGGCTGCAGATCCTTTAACCGGCCAAAAACTACCAAGCACACCTACCGCCCTTATGGTTTCAACCTTGATGGGTAGCCAAGAATCAGGCCAACTTTTAAATTTGTGGATACAAAACAACGCTCCTAATTCTGACCAGGTTCTGGCTAATAAAATGCAAACCCTACAAGATTACTTTGATGCTACAACGCAAAATCAGTGGACGCAAAACATATATTGGTCATGGCTTTACACTATAAAATCTTTATTTACCGAAACTACTGACAAAACAAACTACCCGATGTTTATGAAATCAGAAGATTGGAATAAAAAAAACCTGCAGTCCTTTTTGGGCTCATGGACTGAGCTAAAGCACGACACCTTACTTTATGCGAAACAAAGCTATGCTGAACTAGGAGCAGGTGGCCCTGAAGAAACCGATCTAAAACCCGTTCCAAAGGGATATGTCGAGCCAAATATAGAATTTTTTGACCGCTTGATAGCTTTAGTGAATATGAGCAAAGATGGACTCGCAAGATTTGGTATACTTCCCGATGTTTTTGTAGGAAGAAACGATACCTTCTTAGACGACCTTAAATTTTACAGGCAAATCGCAGTATCTGAAATAAGCAATAAGGTTATCAGTGATGAAAACTTTGAAAGGTTGAGACTTAGTGCCGGTCAGCTGGACTACATTTTGTCTGCTCCAGATTCCCAAGTACAGCTTGAAAAAAATGCTAGATCTGCAATTATTGCCGATGTTCATACAGACGTGAAGCAATGGCAGATATTATATGAAGCCGACGGCATACCAAATTATATCTATGTTGCAGTAAAGGATGCCAACGGAACACGCTTGACTAAAGGCCTGGTTTACTCTTATTATGAGTTTACCGATGCCCTGGGCACTCGCATAGATGATTTGAGATGGCAAAGATGGAACTATTCAGATACAATTAAGCAATTAAAATTACCGGACTGGAGCAAATCGCTTATTAAATGAGAAACGTAAAAAATATATTTGTACTAATAGTTATAATAGCCGCTGTAACAACAGCGGCTATTTGGTGGATTCTACAAGCAAACCCCGACGGACAAAATTTTTCGGCAAGTATTATAGATGCTATTGCAGGGCCACCAAATATAACTGCTATAAAAGCTGGCGTAGTTTCGCACCATCTTCTGGCTGAAAACATAATTATTAATTTTTACGAAAAAGTCGGCAATAAGGATGTATCAACGGTTTATCTGCTTTCTCCTGATCATTTTAACAATTATTTTGAACCAGACGTCGTAGCATACGTAAGTTCCCGCGATTGGGACACACCCTATGGCAAGCTGTCCGCTGATACAAATATAATAAACAAATTATCAGATTTGCCTGAAATAGAAACAAAGGACCAAGTTTTAATGCTTGACCATGGCATTACAGTTGAAATTCCATTTATAAAACGGTTTTTTCCAAATGCAAAAGTTGTCCCTTTAATTCTAAAAAATAATTCTGATTTCGAAAATTTTTATGCTCTTGGCGAAAAATTAAAGGAGTTTTCTGGCGAAAACACCATATTAATAGTAAGTAGTGATTTTTCCCATGATGCTCCTTCGCTCCAGGCCAAAACAAGCGACAGAAAAAGTATTGCTGTTCTAAAAAATTTAAGCTCAGGAAATTTTATTCAAAATACAAGTGACTGTAAGCAATGCTTTGCTTCGCTCTCAGGATTTTTAAAAAATTATGATACAGGTTTTTATTTATTGGACAATAAAAACTCTTTTAACATTTCAGGAGAGAGTGAAAATTCTGTGACCAGCTATGTAACCGGTTATTACGCAAAAAAAAATTACACAGAAATTTTATTTGTGGGCGACATTATGTTTGATAGGGGAATAAGATATTTTGCTAATAAGAATAACGGAAACAACTTTATTTTTGATAAAATTTATCCAGAACTTTTAAACAAAGACCTTGTTGTAGCAAATCTAGAAGGCCCAATCACAAATTCAAATTCAGTAAGCATAGAAACCGAGCCAGAAGAAGCAGATAATTTTTTATTTACTTTTGACCCAAGTGTAGCTCAGACGCTTTTTGATAATAATATAAAAATTGTAAATCTGGGAAACAACCATATTTTAAATTTTGGAGAAGAGGGATTAAAGTCCACCCAAAATTATTTAGACCAAGCTAATGTCTCATATTTTGGAGACCCATCTGGAAATATAAGTGCTACCAAAACCATACACAACGTAAAAATCGCCTTTGTAGGTTATAACGAGTTTTTAGGAGATAATCAAAAACAAGTGGTTGATGAGATAAACAAGCTAAAAACAGAAGTGGATATAGTTGTTATTTCTTGCCACTGGGGAGCGGAATATATGCCAAGTCCCACGGAGACCCAGAAAGACCTGGCTCATCTGTTTATTGACTCGGGCGCAGATTTACTTATTGGTTCCCATCCACACGTAACACAACCCATGGAGGAGTATAAAGGAAAAAGGATTTATTATTCATTGGGTAATTTTATTTTTGACCAGTATTTTTCAGAGGAAACCACGGAGGGGCTGGGTGTTACGTTAAAAATAAACTCTCAGACAAAAGAATTAAGCTTTCAAGAAATAAAATTTAATCTTCAGCCCAATGGCCAGACTATTATTACTAATTGAAAAAAATAAGAAAAAGTGGTAATATCCATATAAATAATCAATCCGGGATCGTCTAATGGTAGGACAGCAGGTTTTGGATCTGCTTATCTAGGTTCGAATCCTAGTCCCGGAACAAAATAAATAAAAAATATGACAACACATTTAACAGATGAAAATTTTGAAAAAGAAATTAATGGCACAGACAAACTAGTGCTTGTAGATTTTTACGCTGACTGGTGCGGACCATGTAAAACATTAGGTCCTATTTTAGAAAAAATAGCAGAAGAAATGAAAGACTCTTTGGTTTTACTTAAGGCCAATGTAGACAATACACCCCAAAACGCAGGTAAATTTGGAGTGGAAAAAATCCCCACCATTGTTCTTTTTAAGGGAGGTAAGGTAATTTCAGGATTTGTGGGCTTGGTTCCAGAACAGGCAATAAAAGAGTGGATTAAAAACGCGTCAGAAAATCCTACAACAAATATTGATGAAATAATAGAACGCTATGACAATTATGCAAAATCAAACGGATTTAGACTTAATCCAAACAGAAAAGTTGTTGAAGGAATTGTAAATGGCCTTCTGGCTAATGAAAAAAAACACGGCAAACGTTATTGCCCGTGCAGAAGAGTTACGGGTAATGCAGAGGAAGATTCAAAAATAATCTGCCCTTGCATATTTCATAAAGATGAGCTTGAAAAAGATGGACACTGCTTTTGCAATTTATATGTAAAATAAAAGGAAGCGAACTAAACCGCCTATTTGGGCGGTTTTTATTTGACAAAAAACTGAAATAGATTAGTGTAAAGGTAGAAAATATTATTAAAGCCTTTTTTTGGGCTATAAAATATGAACAATATAAAATTTTTTAAAATTGGTTTTTTAGCCTTAGTTTGTATTATGGGGCTTTTTGCTGGGTCAGTAACTTTGGCCCAAATTGGAGGAACTGGCGTTCAAACAAACACAGCTACAAGCATTTCCAACTATCAGGCAACCTTAAATGGATACGTAACAAACCCCGTATACCAAAGCACAACAAGCGCTTGGTTTCAATGGGGGACTAGCACGAGTTATGGAAATGAAACAGCTCACCAGTATTTAGGTACAGCTGGTTCATTTAGTCAAAATATTTCAAACCTCTCCCCAAATACAACGTATCACTTCAGAGCAGTAGCTCAAGCCAATTACGGGAGCGTTGTTTATGGTCAGGATATGACCTTTTATACTTCTGGGTCCGGAAATTATTATGGTTATGGCTATTTAAATATAACTAAAAAGGTAATTAATTTGTCGTCAGGAAATTTAAATTGGCAATCATCTGTAAATGCAAATCCTGGAGATATTTTAAGTTTTGCAATAACCCTGCAAACAAATGGAACAGACATACATAATATAGTTGTGCGGGATTCTCTCCCAGCCAATTTAATCTATAACGATAATCTTACAATAAACTCCAGCCTAGGTTATTCTGGCAACCCGCAATACGGCATTAATGTGGGCACATTATACTCAGGACAGGTTTATATTATTGCTTATCAAGCAAGGGTCGCGCCTATGCAAAATTTCAGCTATGGGATAACAACATTAAACAACACAGCAACAATTACAAGTGCCCAATCAGGAAACCAAACTGCATCCGCCCAAGTTTTAGTTAATAATTCTGCGGTCTCGGGAGCCACATACATACCGACAGGTATTACTAACAGCTTTCTGCAGGATTCCTTCTTTTTACCATTGTTCCTAGTTCTTTTAGTATTCTGGTTGTACTTCTCCGGCTTAATATACAGATTTGTTAGGTGGCTAAAAACAAAGGCTTGGATAAAGGCCGAATAAAGCGTCCGGCGATTTTTATTCTTTTCCCACCAAAGGAGGTGCGACATGAACCTGTACCTTGTAAATATTGAAATTCGTTGTGACAATGGGGAGGATATGAAGAAGGTCAGGAAGGAAATAGACACTCTTTTTCCCAGCCCTCGGATTTCCCCTTTGCAGTGCCCTGAACTAATAGCGGAAGGCTGTCTCAGGTGGCAGATCGACGACTGGGCAGAAAACTCTGAAAAGTGTGAAGAAAAACTTCGTTCAAGGATAGATGCCATTCCTGACCTCCCTGCTTTCGAAATAATCAGGATAGAGGCACTATTGAATCCAGCAGGAAAAGCGCCTCTTGAGTCCCGACCAGACGGCTTACCTTGTACCCAGCAGCAAATTGTCGGAAAAGCGCCAAAATACGTCTTATGAGTGCCGCTACTCCCACGCACGACACGTTCGTGCGTTTTTTTTGGTTGAAAAAGCTAGTAATGAAAAGTAGGATGGTGGAATATTATATGTCCTTGATTTAGAAAAATTAAATAAGGAACAGAAAGAGTGCCTTGGTAAACTTGATTTTTATAATTTTTATGTTAATCTACTATTATACAGCATTTTCACTATTTTCCTGGAAAGGGGACTGTAATGAGACTCATTAGCTCAGAGGTGGTGCAAGAAGTGGCGAGGGCTTTGATTGACATAATGAGAGAATTGCAAAACAGACCATTCTATCTTAGCTTGCCTGCCCAAAATCAAAAAGGATTGTTTCTTGACAGACATAGTCACAAACCTTGGGCTACGCAATTGCTCGTCGGGGAAGACGTGCACGGAAAACCATTTGCAAAAGCAACGGTTGTATTGAAAGAAAACACCAGCGATCACACCTTTCAGGTGATGGTTCGGGATGGCTATGAACCAGAGCTTATAGCTATTTGTCATTATGGGCATAAAATTTCTAGCCAAACGATAACCTTGTCTTAAGGCTAAATAGCCTAAGAAACAAGGACTTGGGATATAAGCGGTCAATGACCGCTCTTTTTTTATACTTAAAAATATGACAATATAAATGAATAAAATGTCACCTGATTTATCAAAACTAAATAAGGAACAAAAAGAGGCTGTACTGCATGGCACGGGGCCTATGTTGATTGTGGCAGGAGCGGGAACAGGAAAAACAACTGTTATTACCCAGAGAATTGTGAATCTAATTGAAAAAGAACTGGCAAAACCGGAAGAAATTTTGGCTGTAACTTTTACAGAAAAAGCGGCATTTGAAATGGAGGAAAGAGTAGACAGATTATTAGATTTTGGATATGTTGATCTGTGGATTTCAACATTCCATTCCTTTGCTGAAAAAGTCCTGAGGGAAAACGCGCTGGATATCGGCCTTTCGCCAGATTTTAGGATTTTAGACAACACATCGGGCTGGCTTTTAGCCAGACAGAATTTAGATAAATTTAATCTAAATTATTATAAATCTTTGGGAAATCCTACAAAATTTATTCAGGCCTTAATTTCTCATTTTTCCCACTGTAAAGACCAGGAAATTTATCCAGAAAATTATTTAGAATACGTTGATAAGCTAAAAACGCGGGATGATAGCCCCGAGAATCAAGAAACAGAACGCATTAAAGAGGTTGCAAATGCTTATCATACATACCAGCAAATTTTACTAAAAAATAGCTGTTTGGATTTTGGCGACCTGATAAACTATTGCTTAAAGCTTTTCAAAAAGCGTCCTCTTATTTTAAAAAAATACCGTGAAAAATTTAAATATATTTTGGTTGATGAATTCCAGGACACAAACTGGTCCCAATATAAATTAATAAAACTTTTGGCCGAACCCGTCAATAATTTGACTGTGTGCGCTGATGACGACCAAGCCATTTACAGATGGCGAGGTGCTTCATTTTCAAACATTTTAAATTTTTTAAAAGATTTTCCAAAAGCAAAGCAAGTTTCACTGATAACAAATTATAGGTCATGCCAAAATATTTTAGATCAGTCGTATAATTTTATAAAACAAAATAACCCCGACAGACTGGAATTTATTAATAAAATAAATAAAAAACTGACAGCTAATACAAAAGAGAAGGGGATTGTGGAGCACATTCATGCCAGAAATCTTGACCAGGAAGTGGGGGAGACCTTAAAAAAAATATTGGAAATCAAAAAACGCGACGATTCAGCAGAATTCAATGATTTTGCTATTTTAATCCGAGCAAACGATACTGCAATACCATACACAAAAGCACTGGAAAGGGCGGGCATACCGTACCAGTTTTTGGCTTCGCGGGGATTATATTCAAAGCCAATAATTTTAGATATTATTTCTTATTTTAAGCTTTTGGATAATTACCACGAAAGCACCGCAGCCTATAGAATCTTGAATCTGCCTTTTTTAGAAATTACCTCGGCCGACATTGCAAACATAACCCAATACAGCTACAAAAAAACGAAATCGCTTTTTGAAGCAATGCAGGAACTGGTCTTTATACCGTCAATTTCCAAAAATACAAAAGAAAAAGTGTCTTTTATTTTGTCCCTTATTGAAAAACATTCCAATGACGCCAAGATAAAAGGAGTTTCAGAGCTGCTGCTAGAATTTTTAGAGGATTTTGAATATTTAAAATACATAAAGGACGACCAAGAAAAAATTGATTTAGTAAACCAATTTCTTAAAAAAATAAAAAAATTTGAGGAATCGACAATTGAACCGACTCTAAAAAACTTTATGGAAGAAATGAATCTGGAGCTGGAGTCAGGCGAGGAAGGGAAGCTGGAATTTGATCCTGAAAAAGGGCCAGATATGCTAAAAGTTATGACAATCCACGGAGCCAAGGGCTTGGAATTTAAATATGTGTTTTTGGTTGGAATGGTTGACCGCAGGTTTCCTACAGACCAAAGAAAAGACCCCATTTCCTTGCCTGACGCGCTTATAAAAGATATAAAACCCAAGGGCGATGTTCATTTACAAGAAGAAAGACGGCTGTGTTATGTGGCTATGACTAGGGCAAAAAAAGAGCTTTATTTTACCTCAGCTGAGAACTATGGTGGCCAAAGAGCAAAAAAACTATCCAGATTTTTATCTGAAATGGGATATAAAGCAGACGAGGCAAAAGTAGGCGATAAAAAAAGCGGAGTTATGGCTGAAAAAATAAAACTTTCCTCTTTAGAAAAGGTAAAAGCAGAATACTTGCCCGATCACTTTTCTTTTTCCCAGCTAGCTGCTTTTGAAAAGTGTCCTCTGCAATATAAGTTTGCTTTTATTTTGAAGGTCCCTGTCCACGGAAAGGCAGCGTTTTCCTTTGGGCACTCAATGCACAACACCTTGCGCGATTTCTTTCAGCTTGTTGCTGAAAAAAATATAAAAACAAAAAAGGATGATAAATTATTTAACGAGCTATTAAGGTTTTATGAGAAAAATTGGGTTGACGAATGGTATGAAAGCAAGGAAAATAAAGAAAAATATCGCAAGTCGGGACGAGCCGCCCTTAAGGAATTTTACAAAGGATACCAAAAAAACAAACCTGTAATTTTAAAAACAAAAGAAGGCCCTGCGATAGAGCTTCCATTTAATATAAAAATACGCGGGAATACAATCGTGGGCAAAATAGATAGAATTGATGACCTGGGAGATGGTCAGGTGCAAATTATAGATTACAAAACAGGCGCCTCAAAAGAAAAGCCTGATAAAGAACAACTCTTAATTTACCAAATCGCATCCCAGGAAGTTTTACACTTGAAACCAAAGCTATTATCATACTATTATTTAGAAGATGGGAAAGTTGCTTCTTTTTTGGGGACTGACAATGACCTTGAAAACCAAAAAATAAAAATATTAGAAGAGATTGAAAAAATAAAAAATAGCGAATTTGCGCCTACTCCGGGCTGGCAGTGCCAATACTGTGATTTTAAAAACATCTGCGACTTCGCAAAACGATAGCAAACTAAATAAAATATTATGGAAACAATATCTTTTGATGATTTTAAAAAATTAGAAATCAGAATAGGGAAGATTTTAAGTGCAGAAAAGGTTGAAGATTCTGATAAGTTATTAAAACTGGAGGTTGATTTTGGGGAGGAAACCAGACAAATTGTTGCTGGAATAGCCCAGTTTTACGCTCCAGAGGCGTTGATTGGTAAAGAGTGTCCTTTTGCCTATAACCTAGCTTTTCGCGTCCTAAAGGGCATAGAAAGCCAAGGGATGATACTGTGCCCATCAGATGAGTCGGCCCCGGTGCTATTACATCCTGACAAGGAGGTGCCTCCCGGAAGCCCAATAAAATAGATTATTTCCTATAGCCAGGTGTCACGCCTCGGTCCCATGCCCCGAACCACGGGACTGTTTTAGTAAACCCATTGACATTTGGATAATATCATGTATAATAAAAGATGTTCGTTGTCAATCTGTTTGTGTCAACTCCTGAAAACCCATACTGAAAGGGTCTGAGTCATGAAGAAAATCGTTCATGTTCTCGTCGCAGTTTTGATGCTCTTCTCGAGCTTCAACATCCAGGCCGATAGAATCGGCCAGGTCCACGGAACGGACATTAACTTACTTGGTATGCCATCGCGAGTTTGCTTCGCAAACAGCATGGAAGTCAAGTTAAAGAAAGGAGAGTTCTTGAAAGTGAAGTCGTCATGCGTAGTGCTTCATTACGTGGGCGGCGGGATTGGATGGTTTGAGGACCACTACGTTCCTCCGATCGTTCTAAACATCACGCCAAGAACCGTGGATTGCGTATTTGAGCAGGCGCCTTCTTCTGCGTCGTGTCGTGATAAGCGGAAGAGATCGGGCAAAGCGATTGTCCTGATTCAGCCTCAGTATCCGCACGGCGGAAAGAAGCAGACGTATTTGCCGACCGGAGTTCTAAATTTTGGCAGCCGTCTTGTTCAGACCGGCGCGGAAGTCGAGTTTATCGACCTCAATCGCACCGGACTCCAGGACAAGATGGATGTTTTGACGCAAAGTGATGTCATCGGCATTACTGTTTTGGGTCCGCCGTACATTCCGGAGGTCATCAAGACCATCCGTGAAATGCGGGAGGCCGGACTTACTCAGCCGATTTTGGTCGGCGGGCAAGGAGTATCTCTTCTCAAGGATGAGAGCAATTTTGAAAAGTGGTTTGAGGGTCTCGGAGCAGTTCTGATCAAGGATTCCTCTGAAGCCACTGACTACTGCGGAATTGCTCAGGAAGGTTTTCTAAGCGAGTACCAGGTTTCGCTGGTTCCGATGTTGGAGAAGCTTCCGTCACAAGACTTACGTGCCTATCTCACAAGGGAGTTTTCGCTTTTTCTCAGCCAAGGGTGTAAGTTTAATTGCGCCTTTTGCGCCGCAGAGAAAGCAAAAAGAGAAACTTATCGCACGTGCGAATCTCTTGAGAAAGAGGTTCGCTGGATATGCAAGTATCTGGCGACAATTGGGCACGACGAATTCCGAGCCTACATCAGCAATCTTGATGCGTTTCAAACTCCGACGGAGTTGGAGAAGCGGCTCGCAATTGTTAAGGAAGTTTGTCGGGAATATGGAATCACTCCACACTTAAGGTGTCTTGCGACCTCGCGTTGCACATTCAAGGCGTGCGAAAAGGATCCCAAACTTCCCAAACGTTTTTGTGAGTACGGGCTTGAGATAGTTGGGTTTGGAGCTGATGGTGCTGACGAAGAAACGTGGGTGAGACAAAACAAAACCCACAATTCGATGTCTGAGCTTCAATCAGCCGCAAACTCGATGGAGAAGGCTGGGATTACCGTAGAGCTCCTCATGGTCATTGGTTTTCAAGATGACAGTGTTAGGACCCTATGGCGAGATCTTAAGTTTTCTCTACGAGAAGCCTGGAAGGGACGGGTTATCCGGCCTTATCTAGCGAAGTCACAGACGCCTTCCGGCCGATGGGAGAAATATGATCCGCTCGTCAAGGCGATGGTTGCAGATCCAAATCTGCTCTCACGCCTGGACTATGCGATGGTTGGTTCGGTGCAAACGCATCCGAAGTTATTCCACCGGATGATGGCCAACGGAGTCTATTTGGCTCTTATCGGAGTGCTTGCCCCAGTTGGCAAGTGTCCGACCCGGCCACTGATTCCAGTGCCCAAAGGATTCGGGCGTTCTGTTGCGTGCCTAATCAACCGAATCATGCCGTTCGACAAGTAGGGTCGTTTTTGAAACAGTCAAGCGACCACATACCCCTACATTCACGCGAGTGCAGGGGCTTTTTTATTGTAGAAAATTCTGGTAAGATTTCATTATGGAAATAGATAAAGACAAAATTTATGGAATTTCGGAGTTTGTGGCGCTTTTGAACGTTAATTTAAAGTCCACAAAAGTGAAGATTGTAGGAGAAGTGGGGGAGGCAAAGTCTGGTCCTACAGGACATATGTATTTTACTTTGAAAGATGAAAAGGATGGGGCAATGTTAAACTGCATAATCTGGGCCAGGAAATACCAGCTTTATGGGATAAAGCTGGAACCTGGAGTAAAAATTATTGCTTTTGGAAACCCCGAGGTTTACGCTCCAAACGGTAGACTATCTTTTGTAGCGGATACAATTGAACCAGCAGGAGAAGGAAGTTTAAAAAAACAATATGACGAACTAAAGAGAAAGCTGGAGAAAGAAGGAATTTTTGACGCGAAAAATAAACGCCCACTCCCAATTTATCCACAAAAAATAGGAGTAATAACAGCAAAACAGGGAGCGGTTATAAATGACTTTTTAACAAACATAAAACGATTTGGATTTAAAATAAAATTTGTTGATTCCAGGGTTGAGGGTCAGGGAGCTGTGGAAGACTTGATGTCTGCCATAAGAACCTTGCGCAAAACCGACATTGAAGTGCTTGTAATAATAAGAGGTGGTGGCTCTATGGAGTCCTTGATGCCCTTTAACAACGAACTTCTGATAAGGGAAATTGTCGGTTTTCCTGTGCCAGTTGTTGTGGGAATAGGGCATGACAAAGACGTACCCCTGGCTTGCTTAGCCGCAGACAAGAGCGAATCCACCCCCACGGCTGTTGCAAATATTTTATCTGAAAACTGGGAAAAGGCGCTTTTATTTCTGGAAAACCAGGAGAAGAATATTTTGATTAGTCTTAAAGAAGTTTTAAACGACGTAAAAATAAATATAAATGACTTTAAAAATAAGTTTTTACAGAATATAAAATCTGTTTTACAAAACGCGCACGAGCAAATAAACCACGCTGAAAAAATTATTATGCTAAATAACCCTGAACGCCAACTTAAACTTGGATATAGCATTGCCTCTATAAACGGAAAAATAATAAGAAAAATAGAGGATGCTAAAATAGGCGATAACATAGACATTAAAGTCTCAGATGGCATTATAAAATCTGAAGTAAAAAATATGAAAAATTAAATATAAAAATAATATGGAAAATAATAATTTAAATAGTAATTTAAAAAAACTGGCTGAAATTTCAGAATGGTTTGATAAACAAGAAGAAATTGATGTGGAAGAAGGATTAAAAAAAGTAAAAGAGGCTGCAATTCTTATAAAGTCAAGCAAGGAAAGACTAAAAGAAGTGGAAAACGAATTTGAGGAAATAAAAAAAGAGATCGAACCCGATGGCAAACTCGCCTCTTGAAATAATTTGGAAACCAATAGTGTAGTAATTTTATGGAACAAAACTGGCAAAAAAAGAGTGATGAGGATTTGGCTCGCCAGGTGCAAAACGGAAACACTCAACTTTTTGGCTTAATTGTGGATCGCTATGAAACTAAAATCGGGCGATACGCGAAAAAATTTGTATATGACCAGGACGATATCAAAGATGTACTACAGGAAATTTTTATTAAAGCTTATGTTAACATAAAGAGTTTTGATACTGCACGAAAACTTTCCCCATGGATCTATAGAATTGCACATAATGAGCTTGTTAACACCCTGAGAAAGAAAAAGAAGAACACGCTTCCGTTGTTTAATTTAGATACATTTTTACCGCGCGGTTTTTCTGAAAATGAAATTAACAAAGAAAATGACCATAGAGATGTTAAACAAATGATAAACACATGCTTGGCGGCTTTAGAACCTAAATACAAGGAACCTACCATACTTTATTACCTTGATGAGCTCAGCTATAGTGAAATATCTGAAATTCTCCAAATTCCTATTTCTACTGTTGGAGTCAGAATAAAGAGAGCAAGAGAAAAAATGCAAAAAGCTTATTTAACCCAAAAAAAATATGAACAAGGAAAATGAACCACAAAATTTAAGCGACAGCATTGCCTCCAAAATAAAGCGAGGACAGATAAAAATGCGCCCAAAAGCGTATTTTATAGCCAAACTCGCAATACTTTTAATAGGCATGTCCATACTTACCGTGGTCACGCTTTTTTTAGTAAGTTTTATATTATTCTCCATTCGCCAAAGCGGACTATTATTTTTACCAAACTTTGGATTCCCTGGAATGAAAATCTTAATCTTATCTCTGCCTTGGCTATTAATCCTTGGAGTTATAGCTTTGGTTATCACCTCTGAAGTTTTTGCTAAACATTTTTCTTTTGTATATAGACAACCTATGCTTTATTCATTTTTGGCTATAATAATCTTTGCTATTTTGGGTGGAGTTGCCTTAGATTTTACCCCTTTTCACGCAAATCTGCTGACAAGTGCTAGAAATGGAAAACTCCCAATTGCAGGACCCTTTTACCGAGAGATGGGCTCCCCAAAAATGAAGAACGCTTTTTATGGTTCAATATTTGAAATAACAAATAGTGGTTTTAAGATTAATACGCCTCAATCTGACGAGCTAAATATAGTTGTAGGTCCCAAAACTAAAAATATGGACTCAGATTTAGAAGTGGGTGATAGTGTTCTAATTTTAGGCAAAAAAATAAATTTAGATATAGAAGCGTCTGATATAAAAAAAGTTGAAGAAACTCATGGATTTTTACCAGGCCCAAAATTCCCAAACAGACCAACCATAAAAGATTTTCCTGGCTCTCTAAGAAGGCCTTAAACCTAATATGAAATATATTACCTGTTTTAGTGTAGTAATATATGAAGGGCCCAACAAAAAAACATTATAAAATTAATCGAAAAAATCAATGAATAAAAAATACTTCTTATATATAGCTGTTCCAGTTTTGGCTTTAGCTTCGATGGGAGCTGTGTACGCCGCTTCGCCCAACTCCCAAGCAAAGAACCCAATGAGCAACATAGTAACCGCGATTGCTGAAAAATTTAATCTTAATGTCAGCGATGTTCAGCAAGTGTTTGATGACAATAGAGCAACCATGCAGGCTGAAAGACAAACTGAAATGCAACAAAATTTTACAGACCAGCTTAATCAAGCAATCACAGATGGAAAATTAACTCAAGAACAGGCTGATAAAATAACTGCAAAAAAAGCAGAATTACAATCCGAAAAACAAAATCTTCAGAACGGTAAACCAGAAGAAAACCGAGAAACTGCCAAAGCTCATATGGACGAGCTGAAACAATGGGCAGAGGATAACAATATTCCTTTAGAATACTTTCAACTAGGAGGTTTTGGAGGAATAAAAATGGGTCACGGTGCCAGACAATAGAAACTAAAAAGATAAAACGCCCAATAAAAAATGGGCGTTTTATCTTTTTAAAATAGTATGCTATAATTTAAAAAGTTACTATTAAAAATAAATCATGAACAAAAATTTAGCTATTGGATTGATTGCAGTAATCGTCCTAATGGGCGGAGTGTATTATTTTAGTCAGGCAAACGCTTCACCAGATAATCCAGCCGATGAAGCAACAGCTGGATTAGCAACTGCAATGGAACAAACAAACTTTAATGTTCAAAATATGAATATCGAAATTTTACAACAGGGGGTGGGGGAGGCCGTAAAAAAAGGTGACAAAATAACTGTTAATTATGAAGGCACATTTGAAGACGGCACAAAATTTGACTCTTCTATAGATAGAGGCCAACCATTTACATTTACCCCAGGAGAAAATAGTGTTATCCAAGGATGGGAGCTCGGGGTAATAGGGATGAAGGCTGGTGAGAAAAGAAAGCTGACCATACCTCCCGAATTAGCTTACGGCGAACAAGGGGCTGGCGGAGTAATTCCTCCCAACGCCACACTAATATTTGAAATTGATTTGATTGCTATTAATTAAATTTAAAAATATGTTTTTTGCAATATTTTTTATTATTATAGGAGTATTATTACTGTTGAACGCTTTGGGTATTGTTGTCGCTACAAATATCTGGACCTTGTTCTGGGCAGTTATATTTCTCGCAATAGGCCTAAGATTGCTTATGGGAAAAGGAAGATACCCATTTTATAAATGGGGATACTGGGAAGAAAAAATGCAGGAAAAAATACGTAAAGGAAAATAAAAAAACCATAAAAAAACAAGCCAAAAGCTTGTTTTTTTATATTAAAGTGGTATAATATAATTAAGAGTTTAATTTTTTTTGTCTAGAGGTGAAAGGAATCTCGATGCAAGAAACTAAAACTATGGGCAAAAACGAAGAGCTCCTTAACAATTTAGAATTGGCGATTGGCAGCCCAGTTCAGCTTCACATGGCTCGACACGCCATTGTGAAACAAATTCGATCTGTTTCCTTAAGAGATCTTGATGCCTTGAATAATATATCACAAGTTCTCAAACAGCTACATGAGTTGGACTCAGATCTAATGGAGGAATCCAGGCCGGCTAAAAGGTTGGGATTTACCTTGGCCCGTATAAGAAAGTATCTACTCCTCAGGATGGCCGGCGAGACCGTGCAATAAACGCAACCCGAGCCAGCCCGAAGACTTCTTCGGGCTATTTTTTTGTTGTAAAAAATTCTGGAAGTATTATAATTGTAATAATTTGTGAACTATCACAACGCCAGTGCGTAGCTGGCAACAGCTCTTTGATATTTTAAGGCGAAGGAAAGACCAAATGAAAGAGATTGAAAATCCCGATCTTGAAGCAAGTAAAACTTTACTTAAGGCATTGTGCGACGCCGAAGCTGAAAGGGAAGCTCTTGACGGCCGACAACCTCGGCCCGTGGATTTGCTTAACACACAAATACATGAACTTCGCAGGGTTTTGCTGTCTAGAATGAATGAAAGCAAGGTCAACCATTTCAATGAACAACTTATCCAGGAACTGGTAAAACTCCATGTAGATGCCGTGAACAGTGGAGAGGACAGACCTCCCGGGGTCCGAGACAGGATTGACGAGCTCACAAAGGAAATCTTGGAAAGGAGCCAAAATGGCTCCACAACCCGCATAAGCGAGACCGCCAATAGCTTGACAGACTAACGGCAATTTTATAGCATAATATAAAGCCTTTTAACCTCTCCAACGTGGAAGGTTGGCTAAATCTGAAGGCGCTCGCGCCCACAAGGAACCCAAACCATGAATGTGAGTTTCGCACTGTAAAGAGCACGATCCTGGAAGGGGCCTAGAACAAGCCTCGATGAATTGTTCTAGGGAAGTGAGTCAGATGCGAGATAAGCACCGTCTATGAGACAAATAGCGGGTGCCGTCTCCTCGCCCCATCGACTATTTGCTCAGAGCGAAGCCCTCGCATCTGACCGCTTCTTCATAACTTAATTAGGCCCGGCAGCCGGCACAATGGCTGCTTTTTCTTGCTTTAAGCTTTTAGCACTCTTGACAAGACACTGCTAATCTAATAATATACTTATATATGCCCATAACAGAAAGACAAGAGATAATATTAAATGAACTGGTAAGAGAATATATTTGCGGAGCCGAGCCAGTAAGCTCAAAGCTCTTAAAAGAAAGAGCTGGTTTGGATATTTCACCTGCTACTATACGAAATGATTTTCAGGAGCTTACAGAAGCAGGGTACATAGCCCAGCCTCATACATCTGCAGGCCGAGTGCCTACAGAAAAGGCATACAGATATTTCGCTAACAAAATATTTTTGGACCAAGAAAATATATTTCACAATTTTATTTCAAAAGAAATTGAAAATACGCGAAAAGAAATAGAAAACGAAATAAGGCTGGCTGAAGAATTAATGAAATCTTTATCAGATATGTCTTCTATGATGAATATGCCCACAATCCCTGAAAAAGATACTTTCTATAAAATTTTAATTAGAATTGGTCCATCCAGAACAACCTATAATAAAAATATAGATATTATAAATAAAATAATTAAAGATTTAGAAACCTTTTAAAATGGAAGAAAAAAATAAAAAAAATCCCAAGGAAAATAAAGAGATAGAGGAATTAAAGAAAAAATGTGAGGAATACTTAAACGGATGGAAAAGAGAGCGGGCTGATTTTTTGAATTATAAAAAAGAAGAAATCGAAAGAACGGGACAATTAGTAAGATACGCAAATGAAGAAATTATTTTAAGTATTTTACCAATTTTAGATAATTTTTGCCTGGCTGAAAAACATATTTCAGATAACGAAGAATCGGCTGGATTTTTACAGATAAAAAAACAACTAGAAGATTTGTTAGCGAAGCAGGGGATCAAGGAGATGAAAACGCTCTATGAAAAATTTGATCCAAATTATATGGAAGTTATTGAAGAAGTTCCTGTTCGTGACGCTCCACACAGCGATGAGGGGTGGAAAGCCGAAGAAGCTGGCATTGTTGTAGAAGTAATCCAAATTGGATATACTCTGTACGATAAAATAATCCGCCCCGCTCGCGTTAAAGTATCAAAATAGCAAAATAAATTGTATAATTGACTAAATTAGTCGGTTATGAATGTAGAAATTAATCAAAAAAGAAAACTATGGAAAAAGAACAACAAAAACAAATTCAGCTAAATGTAGACCCAAATGCTTATTATATAAGCATGGTTAATATGCGGTTTGATGAGGAGGGCTTTCATTTTTTACTGGCTTCCGGGAACCAAGGAAGGCAATTTATGGCCAGCCCAAAACACGCAAAAAGGATTTATTTGCTTTTAAAACAGCAGATAGAAAATTATGAAAAGCAATTTGGTGAAATAAAAACCCAATTACCCCAAAGACCACCTGCCTCGCCAAGTCAAGGCGGGCAAAACACCCAAGAAGATAACAAAGTCGGCTTCTAAAATAATTAAATTAAATAAAAATCATGTCAAAAATATTAGGTATAGATTTAGGAACTACATTTTCAGCTATGGCTGTCGTAGAAGGTGGTGAAGCTAAAATTATTGAAAACAAAGAAGGAGCCAGAACAACTCCATCTATTGTTGCTATTACGAAAAATGGCGAAAGGGCTGTGGGTGTTTTGGCAAGACGCCAACAAATCACAAACCATCAAAATACAGTTTATGCTGTAAAAAGATTAATTGGAAGAAAGTTTTCTGATGCGGAAGTCCAAAAGGATAAGGAATTAATGCCCTATGAAATAAAAGAAGGTTCAGATGGGGGAGTAGAAGTTAAGATGGGAGACAAGTGGTTAAAACCAGCTGAGATTTCAGCTATGATACTGCAAAAGCTAAAAGCCGATGCGGAAGCCAAATTAGGCGAGACAATTACAGACGCAATCATAACCTGCCCGGCATATTTTGATGACTCTCAAAGAAAAGCAACTAAAATTGCAGGAGAAATTGCAGGGTTTAACGTAAAAAGAATTATAAATGAACCTACGGCGGCAGCTCTGGCTTACGGATTAACCAAAAAGAAAGACCAACAAATTGTTGTTTATGACTTTGGTGGCGGGACCTTTGATATTTCTATTTTAGATGCTGGAGCTGAAACGGTGCAAGTAAAAGCCACAGGAGGTGATACTCATTTGGGCGGAGAAGATTTTGACCAAAAAATCATGGACTGGCTGGTAAAAGAATTTAAAAAAGACAACGGCGTAGATTTATCAAAAGACAATCTGGCTTTGCAAAGAATTAAAGAGTCAGCTGAAAAAGCAAAGATTGAATTGTCTTCAAGTTTGGAGACTGAAATTAATTTACCGTTTATTACTTCAGGAGCTGAAGGTCCAAAACATTTACTTTACAAGCTAACCCGATCTAATTTTGAAAATATGGTTCAGGAGTATATTGATAGGTCAATTGATTTGGTAAAGCAAACCTTAAAAGAAGCAAAGCTTGAACCAAAAGACATTGAAGAGGTTGTAATGGTAGGAGGACAAACAAGAATGCCAAGAATACAAGAAGAAGTAAAAAAACTTTTTGGTAAGGAGCCAAACAAAGAAGTAAACCCAGACGAGGTTGTGGCAATTGGAGCTGCTGTACAAGGAGGAATTTTACAAGGTGACGTAAAAGACGTTTTACTCCTAGATGTTACTCCTTTGTCTTTGGGGATTGAAACATTTGGGGGAGTTAATACAATTTTAATTCCCAAAAATACAACTGTTCCGACCGCAAAAAACCAGGTATTTTCTACAGCTGCTGATTCTCAAACATCTGTGGAAGTACATGTTTTACAGGGTGAACGCCCAATGGCTCCCGATAACAAGACGCTGGGAAGGTTTATTTTAGACGGAATTCCCCAAGCTCCGAGAGGAGTACCACAGGTTGAGGTTTCTTTTGACATTGATGCCAACGGAATTTTAAATGTTTCTGCTAAGGATAAAGCAACCAACAAATCTCAATCTATAAGAATTGAGGGATCGGCCGGGATTTCAAAAGAAGAGATAGAAAAAATGAAAAAAGATGCAGAAATACACGCAACCGAAGATAAAAAGAAACAGGAAAGCATTGAAACTAAAAATACTGCCGATACTTTGATTTATGCTTCAGAAAAAACCATAAAAGAAGCGAGTGATAAAATAAAGCCCGAAGATAAAAAAGAGATAGAAGATAAAATTAATGCCTTGAAAGAAGCTCAAAAAGGTGATAATATGGAAGAAATTAAAGTAAAGACAAAGGAGTTGTCTGACACAGCCCAGAGAGTCGGAACAGAATTGTACAAGCAACAGCAAGCACAACAGCCACAGCAAGGGGAGCAAAAAGATAAAAAAGAAAATGACAAAAAAGACGAAAATAATAAAAACGCAGAAGAAGGGAATTATAAAGAAAAACAATAATGGACTACTATGAAGTTCTTGGTGTGGCAAAAACAGCCTCCGAAGACGAAATAAAAAAAGCATTTCACAAATTGGCTCACAAATACCACCCAGATAAAGGCGGAGATGAAAAAAAATTTAAAGAGATAAACGAAGCTTATCAAGTCCTTTCAGATAAAACAAAACGCGACCAGTATGACCAATTTGGCCGAGTTTTTGCCGGCCAAGGTGGACCATCCGCTGGATGGGACCAAAGCTGGTCGTGGGGGCAAAGGCCTCAAGGCGAGGATGTTGAATTTGATTTTAGCGATTTAGGGGATGTTTTTGAAGAATTTTTTGGTGGAGGAGGTCGTAGGACATCAAAAAAAGATAAAAAAAGGGGGAAAGATATACAAGTAGATATTGAAATAGACTTAGAAAGAACTTTAAAAGAATCTGTTGAAAAAATTAATTTGTCAAAGCAGGTTGTTTGTCAAAGATGTCAGGGGATAGGAGCAGAACCTGGAACAAAAGTAAAAGAATGCTTTTCGTGCCGAGGTGCAGGGCAAGTACAACAAGTTAAAAAAACAATTTTTGGGTCGTATACAACCATAGCAACATGCCCTGAATGTAAGGGCGAGGGCACAATACCAGAAAAGCCATGTAATGTCTGTAAAGGTGAAGGAAGAATAAAAGGCGAGGAAACTATTGAAATAAAAATTCCTGCTGGTATAGACGCCAATCAAGTAATAAGGGTTGAAGAAAAAGGCGAAGCAGGCAGAAAAGGAGGAAAAATTGGAAATCTTTTTGTAAGAATATTTATAAAAAAGCATCCTGTGTTTGAAAGAAGGGGAGATGATTTATTTTCCGAATCTGAAATAAACTTTTCACAAGCTGTTTTAGGAGATGAGGTGGAGATAAAAACACTGGAAGGGACAAACATTTTATTACAGATTCCTGTTGGCACAAAATCGGAAAAAGTTTTACGAATTTCAGGAAAGGGGATTCCTCATTTTGGAGGATATGGAAAGGGGAGTTTGTATGTTACACTAAAAATAAAAACACCAAAAAAATTATCACGAGAACAGAAAAAACTTTTGGAGGAACTTAGGAAGCAAGGTTTATAGAACCCGCCTTCGGGTGGGATTATGCCCCCATAGCTCAATGGTAGAGCAGTTGCCTTTTAAGCAATTGACCTGGATTCGATTCCCAGTGGGGGCACAACAAAAAAAACACTATCTTTATGACGGTGTTTTTTATTTTATGATATAATAAAATAAGATTCTATGACTACTACTTTTTTTGCAATGTCAGGATTGGTAAACTGTATAGTGGCACTTGGGTCAGGACTAGTTGTTTTGGTTTATAACTGGAAGGGCAAAATAAACCGCATTTACTTTTTACTTAGCATGAGCATGGCCTTCTGGTCCTTTAACTACTGGATGTGGCTCAGTGCGACCAATGCCGAATCTGCCTTGTTTTGGGCCTGGCTGATGGCCCTTGGAACACTTACCATCCCAGTTACGTATTTTCACGTTCTAGTAGAAATACTCGGAATAAATAAAAAATTCCTAATAAAGTCAGCCTATATTATCACTGCTATTGTTGCAATTTTTTCTCCGTTTGACTTTTTCATCAAGGGTGTAAGCCCAAAATTATTCTTCAATTTTTGGCCCATGCCAGGCCCTCTTTACAGTTTTGTCGTGGTCTGCATTTACGGTCCAATAGTCTTATATAGCTTTTTTTTAATTATAAAGAATTACAGAAATTCCGCTGACGTAAAGCAAACACAACTATTTTTCCTTTTAATGGGTTCTATTCTCGGCTGGACAGGAGGGCTAACCAATTTTCTCTTGTGGTACAACATCCCTATACCGCCTTACGGAAATTTTTTTGTCGCTGTATACACTCTTTTTATAGGATATGCAATATTAAAAAACCGTCTTTTTCAAACAAAGGTTATCGCAGCTGAAATTTTTACCTTTAGCATTTGGGTTTTTTTAGTTTTTAAAACTAGTCTTTCGGCCGACTACGCTGAATTTGTCGTAAACGCTTTAGCATTGGGTGGAACCATTGTTGTAGGATTTTTACTTATACACAGCGTTATGGCAGAAATAAAATATCGTGAAAAAATTACAAAAGCCTACGAGGTTGAAAAAAGGGCGCGAAGAGACATTGCAAAATTAGATAAAACAAAAAGCCAATTTATAATGATAACCCAGCATAACTTACGTGCACCACTTGGCACAATGCGCTTATATGTATCTTCTATACTGGAAGGGGTTTACGGTCAAGTGCCCAACACCCTTCTAAAACCAATAGAAGCAATAAAAATATCCACAATAAAATTAATTAGTATTGCCGATGAATTCTTGGCGATATCACAGCTTCAAACAGGAAAAGAAATTGCACTTCTAAAATCTGAGGTCGAAATAACTCCGGTTATAGAAGAGATAATCGAGGAAGGAAGATTTGAGATCAATGAACGAGGGCTTAAGATAAAGTTTACATCAGACAGCGAATGTAACAAGATTAAAATAACGGCCGACCGGCGGTTATTAAAATCGGCCCTACGCAATTTTGTTGACAACGCCATAAAATATACAAAAAAAGGAGACATAAACATTAATCTAAAAAAAGAAGGTGAAAAAATAAAAATAATTGTAAAAGACAAAGGCATCGGTATAACAAAAAAAGAACTTAAAAATTTATTTACCAGGCTTTTTGAACGCGGGGAACGAGCGAAAAAAATGGATGCAGGTGGTAAGGGCATAGGCCTCTATCTTTCTAAACAGATTATAGAAATTCACAAGGGACGTGTTTCTGCGGTTTCTGACGGTGAAAATCTTGGTTCAACTTTTACTATTGAGCTACCTATTTCTAACAAATAAAGCTGATCATCCAAACCGGCTTTTTTCTTGAATTTAAATTAAAAAGGATATAATATACAAAATAACTTGAGGGCCCATAGTAAATTGGCATTACGCCTCCATGGCATGGAGGAAGGCCGGGTTCGATTCCCGGTGGGTCCACATCAGGAGAGTTTTCATCCAAAAACTCCTCAAATAACCTCATTTTAGTCGTAATTTTGTCGGTTCGATAACCTTCAAGTTGATTGTAGGGTAATTTTTGTTCAAAGATGAAGTAGAAAAGTCGATGCTGTTCCTCCAATTTTAATTGTTTCCATACAAAATATGGGTCTCTTAATAATCCGGTGGCTTTATTTAAGGCGGTTCGATAGGGAATTGACCAGTCAATTTTCTCCGTAGATTGTTCTTCTATTATTTCAATTTCTTTAGCAGCTTCTTCAATCTGATTTTCATATGCTGATTTTAGAGTTTCAGCTTTTGCTCTCAGCATAACTTCTGTGAGCTGTTTTATCTTCTCAGTTAGTTTGCCTTTTTGCTGATATTTTAATGATTCACTTTTCTGCAATCTGTTTATTTCCTCATTCCAAATTCTGTCGAATACAGCTTTAATTAGCTTTTCAACGCTTAGTTTCAATCTGTTCTTTTTAATGATTTGAATGAATTTACTTTCAATCTCTTCTTTACTTACAGATTTTCCGTGATAAGAACATAATTTATTTTGGCAGAAATAGTATCCATATTTTTTATTCCTTCCCTTAGACCACGCCGCAGTGTAATGTCCTCCGCAGTGGTCACAGGTCAAAAGTCCTCTTACGGGAAAATCTGGTGAAATATCTAACCGAATTCTTTTATTAAAATCTTCCTTGTTCAATCTTTTTCTGTTTAATTCGAATGTGTCCACAGAAATAATACCTTGATGTTTGCCCTCTCGCCTTTCAACATTCCATTTTGGATATTCAATTAGTCCTGCATAAAAGCAATCCTTAACTATATTTGTAAATTTATCAATATATTTTTCTGGGCTTTGTTTTACCCAAAATTTCTTTTCAACCAAAAATTTGCAAGCGTCTATTTTCCTTACAAAAATTCCCTTTGAAAAACCTTCGAGTGCTTCCTTAAGTGTTTGAGCTTCTGCATCGTTTGGGACGGCTAATTTGCCGTGTAGAGGGTCTTTAATCATCTTATAGCCCCTTTTTACGCCTCCTACACACCAGTATCCAGCTTCAAGCCGTGCTTTCATTTTCTGAACCACTTGTCGTTGGTTTTGATGGCGTTCCAATTCAGCTTGACCAGCCATTACTATTTCAGCAAACTTTCCTTCGGGGCTTTCGTCAAAGTTATAGTTAAGACATTTTATGAGAACATCACGCACCCTAAAAGCAGTTCTAAGTTTAAGGTGAAATTCAACATCCCTGGCAAACCTTTTTAGGTCATCAAATTCAACTAAAAACTTTTTATGTGGATTTGCGTCTATGTAAGCCAGTAAATTACGCATTGCTGGGCGTTTCATAAAATCTCCTCCACCCGTATAACTGTCAAAAAATGACTTTTCATAATGAACCCCAATTGAGCGTAAATCATCTTTACATCGTCCTTCTTGGCTTTGAAGTCCAGAACCCTCTATCTCCTGTCTTTTACTTGATACTCTTGCATAAACAAGACCCCTTCTTCCATCATAAGGATTTGCAGATACTATTTTTCCAAACGAACCTATTCTATTAAGTTGTTTCTTTTCGCTGTCCATAGTTTTTGATTTGAAAATATACACCAAGCGACCTGTAAATTCTATTTTCTGCCGCAGTTTGGTATCTTGAAAAAAGTGTTAATTTGTCGATTGGTAAAGATATGAGTTCGGGTGAGTATGCGTTTTTGTCAGTAAATATCTTAAGTGGTATATCATCTGGATGTATCGCTTCCTTAATTGCTTCTGCTTCAGCTTTTGTTATCCTTTGTAGTTTAATAGCATTTGAGGCAAGTATCTCGATAATAAGCTCTTGTATGCGTCCTGAAGGCATCAGGTCATCGATTAGCTCATTGTATAGCTGTTCTGCATCTGTTTTCTCGTATTCTGTAAGGGTTTCTCTCAAGATGGAATGTTTTGTTGCATTAAAGCGGGAAATCGCCTTACCTTCAGGCGTTCTCACTCCGCCTTTGTCCTTGAGTTCTTCTGGCATAGTTTTCCAATTCAAAGCCAACTATGTTGCGAGAAAGTGCTTCAATGTATTGTAAACGCTTTACGATTTGTTCATCGGGGCTTTCATAATCATTGAGCATCTTTCGATACTCTTCGATAGTAATAACCGTAACCATAATTGAATTTTGTGGTTATACGGTCTCAGTTTTTCCTGATAACTCATATGGGTTTGTAAGTGCCTCGGGTTATCCGATAGCAAGTTATTTTTTTAGTTTTCGTTTTCGGGTTATTTTAGTTGTTTGGGGCATACCATTTTCCCATTGCAGCTCTGTTTTTCCGAACCCGCTGTCTTTTTTGAAGTCGTCTCTTAATACTTGGAAAGATAGTGGATTCTCTTTTGTATGCTTTTTAATAAATGTGGTTTCAAGGTGAGTTATTCTCCCAGCTTCGTCTGTCTTTGCCTTAATCTCATCGCCACCTTTAACTCTGATTTCTGAAAGAAGTTCGATTTCATCATCGGAAATATCAAGAAGTGATTTAGCTGTTTTCACCGTTAAACCCATTTCCTGTAAAATAGATTTTATTGAGATAAGCAATTTATCTTTATTGCCATAAAACATCTTAGCGAGTTCAATCTCAGCCATACTACCCACATCTGCCTCTCCGTTAGCTAACACGAGTATATACGGGTCTACCTCGCTTACCCACGCTTTTATTACAAAATACTCGAAATCCATATAGCTTTGGAACTTTTCATTCCAGGTCATTACGGCTTTCTTGACAGAAGCAATCTTATCTAAAGATAATCCAAATACCCTCATTCTTTTTACAGCTTCGAGCCATACTCTTTCAACCAATGTAAATTTCCGCCAAATATCTTTTCCTCCTTTTACTCCGTCTGGCAGTATTCCCATTGCGTCCCAATGGCTCATAACTCTATATGCAACATCTGTCTCTCCCACAGTATATTTTCTTTCTCTTATTATTTTTTTAACATCTTCAAATCCATCGTTAGTATGATAATATGCGAAATCATAATCAGTTGGTGAGGTTCTAACAATAAGGGGTCTTTTTTTTGGTTCTTTGTCCATTTAGTAATTATACATCAATGTAAGGTTTGTGCAATAGGGTCATCTGTGGATAACTTTTAGCGAATAAAAAATGTTGTTTGTTCATAAGGTTGCTAATAATTACCAAAAATTATATTATAGAGTAATCTAAACTCGCTAATAATAGGAAAAAATATGAATCGTTCAGTGATAGGCAAACAAATAAGTAAAGAGGTGATTGATGGTTTTAAAACTGATGCAAGTTCTTTGGCATCTTTCTTGAATAATCAAAATGATGGAAATGTTTTATATGTTTTAGGGAAATTGGGGCGACTTGAAAACAGCTCAAGCAAAAAACCATTATTGGATTTATTGGATAATGAAAATGAGGAAATTCGAGCATTGTCATTAAAAAATTTAGCAAAAATGTCTGATTTTTCTTTATTACCCGTCTTTGTAAAATCTGCAAGCAAAGATAAAAGTACTGAGGTTAGGCGTGAGGCGGTGTCTGCGATAGGTCGTTTAAGAAATGAGAAAGCAATTCCAACAATGATAGGTTTTTTATCTGATAATGACCCTAAAGTAGTTATGCAAGCAATAAGAGGTTTGCTTGTCTTTCCAAAAAGGAATGATATAGAAGCTGAATTAAAGAAATTAGTTAACCACCCAAATGAACTGATAAAGGAAACAATAAATAAAGAGGTTAATGGATTTAGTTATAGTTCTAATACTTCGCAAAAACACGATGAGTTCCCTCCTTTTTTAGAAAATATGGTCGTACAAGGCGATGTACAAGAAGTTTTAAAATTTGTTCCTGATGACTCATTACATCTAACATTTACTTCTCCGCCATATTACAATGCAAGAGATTATTCAATTTATCAAAGCTACGATGAATACCTTAAATTTTTAGAAAGTGTATTTAAGGAACTTCATCGTGTGACCAAAGAGGGTAGATTTTTTGTACTTAATACCTCGCCAATAATAATTCCAAGAATAAGCAGGGCACATTCCAGTAAAAGGTATCCGATACCATACGACATCCATCCCTTATTGGTTAAAATGGGCTGGGAATTTATAGACGATATTGTATGGGTTAAGCCAGAAGCAAGTGTGAAGAATAGGAATGCTGGGTTTTTACAACATAGAAAACCTTTGGGGTATAAACCCAATGCAATTACTGAAATGTTGATGGTTTATAGGAAAAAAACTGACAAATTGATTGATTGGAATATGCATCAGTATAATTACGATAGAGTTAATCAAAGTAAAATCCCAGATAAATATGAAACATCGAATGTCTGGAAGATTAGTCCAACCTTCGACAAGATACACAGTGCAGTATTTCCTATTGAATTGTGCAATAATGTAATTAAGTATTATTCATTTGTTGGAGATTTAGTTTTTGACCCTTTTGCTGGTAGCGGAACGCTTGGTAGAGCAGCGATGAATTTAAATAGAAAATTCTTTTTAGCTGAAAAAGAGCCAAAATACATTGCAAGAATTAAAGAGGAATTATCTAAAGATAAGAATTTATTTAATTCGAAAAATAGTCAGCCAAATTTTAATGATTTAAAAACTTTTATTTCATCATCTAAAAAAATATGACAATAACAGAACAAGTAGCAAAAAATATAATAAAAAAATTACTGAAAGGAGAGGATTATAGAATTGAGGTTGTAACACTGATAAATGCGGAGTTTCTTCAATTTGCTGTTGATTTTTTTAAAAAGGTTGTCGATGCCAAACTTAAAAGTAGCGACATAACAGTAGATTGGTATAAAAAGGAATTTCTTAACCCAGCCCTATCTGCTACAGATATTGCCATCAACTCAGGATTAAACAAAAAAACAATCCACAATATGTTTAATTCCTCTACAAGAGAAATCGTGATTAACGCCTCGAACGAAAATTACGATGCACTTTATGAAGCAATTAAAACTCTTGTAGAAACTGAACACGACCTTGAGCTCACTTTAACTATTAAATTTAAGGGAGTAAGTGTCGATTTAAATGTTAGTGAAAGTTTAATAGTAATAAATACATTAGCAGTGAAAAGGGCAGCATTAAGGGGCGGTTTGTGGAGTACTGCTGGCAAAAGGGTTGAGAAACCACTGATGCAGACACTTTGCAAACTTTATGGAGTATCAGATGACAATTATTCACTGAAGATAAAGGGCAAGGAAATTTCTGAAGAAGATTTTGAAAGGGAAATCGACTTTTATTTAGTTGAAAATGGTAAAGAATACAAATGTGAGGTAAAACTTATGGGTATAGGAAATCCTGAGAGTGCAGATGCGGTTATTGCACGGGATAGTAGTATATTTGTAGCTGATAAACTTTCTGAAACGAATAAAAAACAATTAAACAGCTTAAAAATTCAATGGGTTGAGTTAAGGAGTGATAATGGGTTTAAAAAATTTGAAGCCGTTTTGGACCATTTTAAAATTCCTCATAATGAATTATCAAAAGACATAGATAAGGAGTTAGAGCCGATATTTAAGGCAATTTTTTCAAAGAACTAATTGATAGATATATTTTAATACCCTAATTGTGGCTCTTTCTCTTAGCTGTTCTTAAGTATTTCCTGAAGAGAATGGCTTGTTTGATAGAAATCCCAAAATTTGCTAAGATTATTCTTAAGGCGGTTCAATATTTTACCCGCTATGTCCACACGGGGAACAGCACATTTCCATCATCAAAGAAAGGTGTCATTATGAACTGTAAAAGGGCGGGGAGACTCTCAAAGGCTCTTGAGTCTCTTGGTAAGGGAGAAGATACCCATGGACGTCCACTTGACCTAGCTATAATCGCAGCGAGAACTCATGCCACTGCGATGAAGGTTAGCGACCGAATCAGAAAGGGACAAAAACGCACCAAGGAAAGATTTCGGGAAATGCACTATAGGGGCTAAATAGATATAGAACCCTTGAAAGCCCTCCTTTGCCCTCGAACAAAAGAACACCAAAGCCCAGGACATGGAGATTGTCCCGGGCTCTTTTTTATATATTTATTAAACTATTGATTTGTGGTAAATTAAATTTATACGTAAAATGCTTTCCGACAAAAATATAAGGAGAGGGAACCTTTACCCGCCACGAGCAGTTTTTTAGTTCGCATTCAACTATTGACAAACACGCTGGTTGTATGATATAATTATATTAGCATAATTTACCTGTCTACCAGCAACACAATAGAAAGAGAGAGTGAGATGAAATGGGTTAAAAAGGCCATCAATCGATGGCGAGTGCGGTTTCTAAGGCGACGCATGGAAAGCAAGCTGTGGCAACTTCTTAACTGCATGGAGATTAACGTGCAGTTCAAGGGGACACCCGAAGCTCGGCTCTCAATTCTGACTGGTACTGCGACGCTGAATCGTTGTTTACCTCTTTGCTGTCACAGGTTTCAAAAAATGGCGTTGGCCCGCCTAAACTATGTAATGTCGTTGGCATAATGCTTCGACCTCGACCCAAAGCCCAGGACATGGAGATTGTCCCGGGCTCTTTTTTATATATTTATTAAACTATTGATTTGTGGTAAATTAAATTTATACGCTGTCAGAATTTGGCTGCCAAAGTCCACATGTGGATAAATTCGCTTGACACGAACTTTCTACTTATATATACTACAAAAACAGAAAGCTTTGGATCATTGCCGAGCTTATAGGAGGGGACTATGCCACCGGTTTAGTTTCGGCGCATAGGGCGCCACAAACAGCCAAAGGCGGAAAAAATGCCTGCACCACTGTGCCCAAAAATATTTTTGTAAAGCCAGGAGGCTTCACAAAAATAACAGCCAGAAAGACTCTGGTACGTACCCTGTGCAAGCATTAATCCACCTCGTTATCATCGCATCTTCCTTCCTTCAAGGGACAGCCCAGCTGTCCCACTTTTTTTACAAAAAAAATGGGGCGAAAAAAGTTTCACCCCTTAATCCCTATGGGATTTTTTTATGCTTTTTTGCCCATGAACTAAGTCTTTCCTTGCCTAATTTTTTTCTAGCCTTTGCTAATGATCGTCTCCTAATTTCTGGAATCACATAGAAAGCAAATAAAACTAACGATAGAAAAAAGGACACTGGCACAGCAAAAATAGCATGCTCGCCGATAAATTGCAAAATGCCTTCCATTTTTATCACCTTGGGTTTGATGTCAAAGAAACGGATTTAGGTAATTTTGCAACAAGATTAAACCTAAGTCAATATTGTGCTATAAGTTAATATTTGCTAAGATTGGTGTATATGAGAATGAAAATCAAAAAAATAATTTTTCCAGTTATCGCTGTACTGTGCCTTGCAGGAGCTTTTGGTTTGGGAGCCTGGGTCGGCGTAAATAAAATTGCATATAATGTACCACAACCTGGAACAATTGATTTTTCCCTTTTCTGGAATGCATATAGCGAGCTCCAAGAAAACTTTATAGACCCTTCGGCAATTGATAACCAAAAAATAATTTATGGCGCAATAGAAGGAATGACACAATCCTTAGATGATCCATACACCAGCTTTTTTAACCCAGAACGGGCACACCGTTTTCAACAAGATTTATCGGGTTCATTTGAAGGAATTGGTGTTGAGATAGGCGTCAAAAAAGAATTACTTACTGTGGTTGCTCCGCTTGAAGGCACCCCAGGCCAGACAGCAGGGCTAAAGGCGGGAGACATAATTGCCAAAATTGATGGTAAGGATTCCTTGAATATGACTACTGATGATGCTGTAAGTTTGATAAGGGGTCCAAAAGGTACAAACGTCACATTAACCATAGTAAGAGAGGAGCTCAAAAATCCAAAAGACATTACCATCACTCGAGGAACCATTTCAATCCCAGCAATGAAATGGTCTTTAAAAGACGGCAATATAGCTTATATTCAGCTTTTCCAATTTGACGAATCTCTTTCTTCTGAATTTACATCTGCCACAAGGGAAATTTTGCAAAGTCCAGCAAAAAGAATTATTTTAGACTTAAGAAACAACCCGGGTGGATATCTTGATATTGCACAAAGTATTGCTGGATTTTTCCTGGAAAATGGAAAAATTGTGACCATTGAAGATCTTGGAGCAGACAAGGAACAACAAATTTACAAAACCTCGGGAAGTGCCAGCCTTTCTGGATACCCAGTCGTAGTTTTAATAAACCAAGGTTCAGCCTCTGCATCTGAAATTTTAGCCGGGACACTAAGAGATAACCGAAACATAAAATTAATTGGGATGAAGTCATTTGGAAAAGGATCAGTCCAAGAGGTCATAAATTTAAGAGGCGGGTCATTTTTAAAGATTACAATTGCAAAATGGCTAACACCAAACGGAAATTCAATTGCTGAGGTGGGACTGGAGCCGGATATAAAAATTGATATTACAGATCATGACATGCAGCTGGATAAAGACCCTCAGCTAGATAAGGCCCTTGAAATTGTTAAAGCATTGCGTTAAAATATAAAATTGTTAAAATATAGTAATAAAATTATATAATATGAAAGTTATTCTACTACAAGATGTTGAAGACCTTGGAAAAAAATACGAGGTAAAAGAAGTTAAAGATGGACACGCAAGGAATTTTTTATTGCCAAACAAATTGGCAAAAGCCGCCACAAAACAGGCGTTGAAATGGTTGACCGACCAGAAGGAAGTGATTGAAAAAGAAGCTGAAGAGGATTTAAAAAAAGCGCAGGAATTGGCTTCGCGCTTAGACGGATTAGAGACAACTATTGAAGTAAAAATAGGAGATGAGGGACAGCTTTTTGAAGCCATTACTAATCAAAAAATAGCTGATAAATTAAAAGAAATGGGGTTTGATGTTAAAAAATCTCAGGTTCTTTTAGAAAACCCAATTAAACAACAAGGAGAGTTTAGCATAAGCATAAATCTTGCGCACAATCTTGAGGCAGAAATAAAAATAATAATAGCTGAATCATCAGCGGTAAAAAAAGAGGAGGAATAAAATGAAGTATATTTTTGTCGTCGGTGGAGTAATGTCTGGAGTAGGGAAGGGTGTAGCAACATCTTCAATTTCTAAAATATTACAGTCACGCGGTTTTGGAGTCACAGCAATAAAAATTGACCCTTATGTAAACGTCGACGCAGGTACAATGAGCCCCACTGAACACGGTGAGGTTTTTGTTTTGGACGATGGTATGGAGTGTGATCAGGATATGGGAAATTATGAAAGATTTTTAGATACAACTCTGTCCAGTGCAAACTATATGACTACTGGAAGTGTTTATCTATCTGTAATTAACAAGGAACGCAGTATGGGATATAAAGGCAAACAGGTTGAGGTTGTACCCAGAATTCCTCTAGAAGTTATCGATAGGATCAATAATGCTGCAAAAAAAGAAAAAGCTGAAATTGTAGTTACAGAGATAGGAGGAACCGTTGGTGAATACGAAAATCTGCTGTTTCTTGAGGCGATAAAAATGCTTAAATTAAAACACCCAAAAGACGTTCTTACGGTTTTGGTTAGCTTTATCCCCGCTTTAGGAGCAGGTGGAACAGAACTTAAAACAAAACCAACTCAACATGCTGTAAGAAATCTAAACTCGGTAGGACTGCAACCAGACATTATTTTAGGCAGAGCACATGTGCCTCTTGACCAAAAAAGAAAAGAAAAAATTCAATTTATGTGTGGGCTTGAGGAAGGAGATGTCATTTCAGCACCGAATGCTGAAAGTATTTACGAAGTGCCAATAAATTTTGAAAGAGATAATATAAGTGATAGAATCCTAAAAAAACTTTCCCTTACCCCAAGATCCAAGGATTTAAAACAATGGAGTGCGCTTGTTAAAAACATACAAAACCCAGAGGGCGATGTTAAAATAGGAATCGTGGGAAAATATTTTGGAAGCGGAGATTTTGTTTTAACCGACTCATATATCTCTGTGCTTGAATCGGTTAAACATGCAGCTTATTTTTGGAAGAAAAATCCCGTAATAACCTGGCTTGATTCAGATGTATATGAAAAAAATCCGTCCACTCTTAAAGAGCTAGACTCCTTTGATGGTATTATAGTTCCCGGAGGGTTTGGAAACAGGGGAGTAGAGGGAAAAATAAAAGCCATCCAATATTGCCGTGAAAATAAAATCCCTTTTTTGGGCCTTTGTTTAGGGGTTCAGCTTTGCGTAATTGAATTTGCGCGCAACGTTGCTGGAATAAAAAATGCGACATCCAGAGAATTTGATGACAAAATTAAAGATCCAGTTATAGATGTTATGGAGAAACAAAAAAAATTACTTCAAATGCGGCACTATGGAGGAACGATGAGGTTAGGTGCCTATGACTGCGCAGTTCAACCAGACACCATAAGCCATAGGGCATACAAAGATTGGGCAGGGGAACAAAAAGGACCATATATCATTTCAGAAAGGCACAGACACAGATATGAAATTAACAACAAATACCGCAAACTTCTAGAAGAAAAAGGGCTTATAGTAGCAGGCCTAAACCCAAAGTCAAATTTGATTGAAATAATTGAAATAAAAGACCATCCATTTTTTGTGGCTTCCCAGTTCCATCCGGAATTTAAATCCAGACCATTGCGACCCCATCCACTGTTCAAGGAGTTTATAAAATCTGCCAAGTAAGCAAAAAATCGCTCATTTTTTGAACGATTTTTTAAAATACTATTTTGTTTTAGAGGTCTCTACAAAAACTAATTTTGCATCTCTTCTGGATCCGTTAAACAATTTTTTTGTTTTTGGGACAAAATGGACAATTCCTTCTTTCATAGCATAAATAGTGTCATCTGAACCACGTTTTACGTTTTTGCCGGGTAAATATTTTATACCTCTCTGCCTTACAATTATCATTCCAACTTTTGCGATTTGTCCGTCGTGAATCTTCACTCCCAAGCGCTGAGACGCAGAATCTCTTCCCAATCTACTTGAGCCTCCTTGTTTAGTTTTTGACATATCTTTTTATGAATTTATATATAGATATCTTAACAAAAATTACAGTCTTTGTCAAATCCCATTTTTATGATATAATATTGTTTATAATTGTGGCTCTTCTGATTATGTTTGCTTTTTCAGCAGGCTACATCACCGCAAAATACCATTTAAAAGAACCAATAAAAATAGAGCAAAAATCATGACAAATATACCCAAACATATAGTTTTGTTTCCAGACGGCAACCGACGTTGGGCAAAACAAAAAAACTTACCCACTTTAGAGGGGCATAAAAAAGGCTATGAAAAACTCCTAGATTTTGCGGAGTGGTGCAAAAATAAAGGCATAAAAGCCCTTACTGCTTATGGATTTTCCACTGAAAACTGGAACCGTTCGCCAGAAGAAGTAGACTATCTTATGAAATTGCTTGAGAATGGTCTTATAAAAAACTTTTCCAAATATCAAAACGAAAACAAATATCAAAAACTAGGCATAAAAGTTAAAATCATTGGTCAAAAAGAAAGACTGCCAAACTCTCTACAAAAAGCAATAAAAAAAGTTGAAGAAGCAACCAAAAATAACAAAAACCTTTTCTTAAATCTTGCCATAAGCTATGGTGGAAGGTGGGATATTGTCAATGCTGCTAAAAAGATAATTGAAGATAAAATTCCGCCAGAAAAAATTGACGAGAAGCTTTTTGAGGATTATCTCTCTACAGCTGACCTTCCATCTCCAGACCTTATAATCAGGGCGGGAGGTGAAATGAGAATGTCTAATTTTGTGCTTTGGCAGGGCGCTTATTCAGAATTATATTTTTCAAAAAAACTTTGGCCCGAGTTTACTGAACAGGATTTAGATGAAACCCTGGCGGAATTTGACCGCAGGCAACGAAGATTCGGAAAATAATTGAGCACCCTTTCGTATTGACAAGATTTAATAACAGGATTAGCATAAAAATAACTTGTCGGGTGGCAAGCATTTCAAGCTCTTTTTACTCTTTTCAAGGAGGCGGTACCGTGTCAGAAACAACATCGGAAGTCATTAGAGTGGAAGAGGTGGACGGCGTTGCGGTTGCAACCTTTACGGTTGAAAAGATTGTGGATAACGAAGATCAAGCAAAAACCCTCGAACTCAAAGGCATTGAAGTTTGCACTGCTGAAACCATAAAGGACCCTCTATTTGAGTTGACTCAGATCCGGCAAAAAATCGTTTTAAATTTTGGAGGAGTAGATTTTCTCTCCTCTGCCGCACTTGGGGCTCTCATAACGCTCCAAAAAGAGATGAATGCGAAAGATAGCCAATTGAGGATGTGCAACATCCGTCCAAAAATCTACGAGGTTTTTGCTATAACAAAGCTCAATAGGTTCTTTGATATCAGAGACACGAGAGCCGACGCTCTTTCATCGTTCTAGCCACAGACCCAAAACCCAGCTCCCAAGGAAGCTGGGTTTTTTATGCTGATTTTGAGAAGGCTTTTGCCATATCCATCCATTTAGACTGTCTGGGTCTGCTCTTATATTTTGCCGAAGACTTATGTATTTCTATAAGCTGGTTAATGTCATTCTTTTTCCAGGAAACTAAGGCCTTACCTTTATTTCTATATAAAATATCCACACCCCTATACCAAAGCTCAAAATCTTTTTTCTTTTTATCTGCCAGACAATTTTTCTTAAAATAGGGAACTACCACATCCACAATATTAGATATATTTTGCACCGAGAACCTGGCCTGGTCTTTTGAAGTATTAATTTCTCCGCATCCCATTTCTTTTTTT
>Ga0268281_1000275_pt1 | contig 40308 bp, 37 predicted proteins | sample saktaG_10_FD_190134 | JGI IMG/M metagenome (GOLD analysis project Ga0268281, IMG submission 190134) | Saline water microbial communities from Sakinaw Lake, British Columbia, Canada - sak_2011_5_24_50m | ecosystem: Environmental > Aquatic > Non-marine Saline and Alkaline > Saline ...
AAAAACTCATGAAAAATTTTATCTCGTTCTTCTTCTGTTGATGGCAAATCTTGAGAAAAAATTAATAAAGAAAAATGGGCTACATTTTTAACCAAAGGGCGACCCAAAACATCATAAATAAGGCCACGAGCAGCTTTAATTGATTCAACCTTTGTTCTGTTTCCCTCAGAAGTATTCCGATATTCAACTCCCCGTATTATTTGTAGCCAAAACAAACGACCAACTACTATTAAAATGATGAAAATAATAAAAGAATAAAAAAATTTAATTTTTTTTATTTTTATAGGTGACAACATAGAATCATCAACATTTGAAAAATCACTATCAATTAAAATATTTTTATTCATATTAGTATGTTTTTCTCTTAATCATTTTAATTCCCAGAGTAATAATAAAAATAAAACTAGCGTTTAAGGTCATAAACCAAATCAAATCAAGCCAATAAAATTTATTTAAAACAACACAATGGTCAGAAAATTTCAAAAAATAAAATAAATAAGAAAAAAGGAGGACATTAGCCTTATAAACCAAAGAACTCCATAAACCTAAAACAAAAAATCCTTTGCCAGAAGTTATATTGAATTTACAAGCAATTTTATGAATAATAACAAAAGAAAAAATCAAACTTAGACAGAATAAACCGGGAGGAAAAATAGAATATAAATCCAATAAAAAACCACCAATTATCGTGGCCAACCAAGCCCAAGAAGAAAAACCCGTCAGAAATAAGACTATAATTAAAATGAAAATCAAAGATAATTGCCGAGGAAATAAAAACCAAGACATTTGCAAGCTAACAAGCAAAAAGATAAAAAAAAGAAAACCAATAAATTTAAACAGGAAAGACATAAAATAAAGATTAATTTACGGGCAGTAAAACTGAAACAATGCGTAAATTTTGTTCGGCCAAAGGATTAATGATTAAATCTTGAAAAATAGCGTTTGGTTTTTTATTTATCTCTAGCACCTCACCAATTATAATTCCCCTTCTAATGCCCTCCTCTAATCCAGAAGTAATAACGATATCGCCTAATTCTACTTTTTGGTTTAAAGGTGCGTACTTCATCTTAACAATCAAGTTATATTCTCCTTGAATAACCCCAGATGTAATTTCAGATTTATTTTCGTCATTAAGGTTAATAATATCTGCGCTAACAAAAGAATAAAAATCCAATAAAGGCCGAACATAAGAAATTGAATCTTTGCTGACGACAACGCTACCAACAAGAGATCCTTTTTGATCAACCACTGCTAAACCAGGACTAACTCCATCTTTTTTTCCTTTGTTGATTATAATCCAATTAAATCCTGATTCATAACGACGGCCCAGAATATTAGCTAAAACAAATTTATCTTGAGATTCTGTTAAAAAATCAAGGTGCTGTTTCAGAGTTTGATTCTCAGCCCTATAAGACTTTAGTTTCATGTTTTCAATTTTTAAATCTTCGCAAATATCATATTGATCTACTGAGTCTTGCTTTTGGCGATAAAGAAATTTTTGCCATGGTTCTGAAAAGACAAAAAAAATATTTTCTCCATGTAGGAGAAAAATGGATAAGTATAATAATAAAATAATAATAAAGAAAATGAAAACTTTCCTCATAAAATTAAAAATAGAAAATTTTTAGATTCCAATGATTGGACCATCAGGATAAATTTCGTCAACAGAGATTTCAATTACATCTTCCCATTTAAAACCCAGGGATTCAAATACTTCTCCTGATTTAAAAGCGCGTTTTTGATTATTTTCTATCAAATATATTCCAGGTTGGTCTGGATATTTAACTAAAGTGCCATCTAAATATCCAGTAATATTTATACCACTAATATATGTTTCGTTTAAAAGTATCTCAATCACATTTTCCCATTGAAATCCTAACTTTTCAAATATTTCCCCTGACTCAAAAGCGCGTTTTTGATTATTTTCTATCAAATATATTCCGGGTTGGTCTGGATATTTAACTAAAGTGCCATTAGCCCTTCCTTGTGGTTGGACGATGAACTGGAAACTATTTATTAACATTTGAAAAGTAGTTTTAAAATTAGCTTCTTCATTAGTACCTACTGTATAAGACAGAATATAAACTTTGTCTTCTTTGTTAATATAAATTGTGAGATGGTCCTGGCTCCATATTGCTGATTGATTATTAATAATTGTTTCAAATAATAAATCAGGGTCTACATCTGGCGCTTGACGTAGATACCAATCCTTAGGATTTAATTTTTCGGGATTATTTTCAACAAGAACACTAAAAAATTCTCCAGTATTAGTAATAACTAAAATCTCTTCATTATTTGTTTCAGGTATAGCTCGTGCCAACCAAGAAGCTGGATAAAAAAAGCTATAAGCAAAAGTGGGGTTAGTATAAATATTAATCATTCCTGAAGTCGCTATTTTATCACTCTCTGTTAAAGGATCCATTAATGCCAATACTTCTTGCCCGTCTGGCATAGAATCAGTATCAGAATCAGGATTATTTATCTCTGTCCTAAAAATAGCTTCTTCAATATTTGTTAACCCATCGTTGTCGTCATCGGTGCTAGACAAAATATTAGGAGCTATTTGAAAATCCTCAGCAGTGATTATTGTTTTTGATTTTTCAATAATAAGCGCCAAAGTATTAGAAGGCAAAAAATCTAAGTCAGTACTTACAACATTATCATCAATATTTATAGAACTTGGCAAAGATGTCCATGAATTATTTTTAAAATAACCGATAATTATCTCTTCTTCCCATCTTTCTTTCACTAAATCCTGATGATAAAATATTTTTAAAACCGTAGTTTCTGAAAATATTAAATCATTTGCTGGTTCAATTTGATAGACAGCGCCAACAACACTATAAGATTCGTCTCCTTTGTTTTCAGAAGATAAATCTCCAGTCATCTCAATTTGAATTTCTGGATCTATGGCTCCTATTGGTAAATAAAGCTCGGTCCAAGAAATTATTTCCTCTTCACTGTTCTTGACTTCAGCCCTTAAGGTTTGTTCTTTAGAAATAATTTCTTCTTCTATAATTTCTTCTTCAGGTAATAATTCCTCTTCAATACTTTCTTCAGGTAATAATTCCTCTTCTATTTTTTCCTGTTCTTCTGGTTGATTATAATATTCTTGCGCCCAAAAATAAAAATATATCCCACCACCAATTAACAAAATAAAAAGTATAATCAAGAATAAAGTGAGGCCTCTTTTTTTAGAGCTCTTTTTATCTAATCTAGATTTTCCATTTTTTTGCTTAAATTTCTCTGGCATTACATAAATTTTCTCTTCAATTTTTTGAGCTTGCCCGTCATCAACTTTTTTAATAATATCCTTTTTAATCAATTCGGGAACAGTAAAATCTTGCACGGGCGATGGCGAACTTTCTGATATAGGAACAGGTGGTGTTTCTTCTGGTATAGAAGGAGCTGATTTCTGAACTGGCTTATTTTCTGAAGAAATAGGTTGTGCGGGAGTATTATTATTATTTTTGGATGTTTTTATTTCGTCAAACATAAAATATAAATAAATTACTAATATCTAATTTCTAATTTCTAAAAAACTCTAAATCCTAAACTCTAAATCCTAAACAAATTTAAATGACCAAAATTCAAAATACAAAATAAATGATTGTTGATTGTTCCAATGTTCTCATGCTCCAATGTTCTCATGCTCCAATGTTCTAATGTTCTAATGTTCTAACGCCTTGATTTCTTCCTCTATGTTAAATAATTTAGCACCTGGATTTGGATCGTCTGGATCTAACCCCATTTTTACTTCTTCGCCGTCTAATATACCATCTTTATCAGTATCAGCACTAAGAGGGTTTGTAAAGTAAACCTTAACTTCCATTCTGTCAGAAAGACCATCTCCGTCCGTGTCTGGATTATCTATCTCTGTTTTTAATTGTTTTTCCTCTACATCAGTTAAACCATCAGAATCTGTATCCAAGGGTTTTTCTTTGGTCTCCTCAGGAACGATTAAAGGGGTGCTAGTTACATTATCAGTAGGTTCAATTAAAATTTCACCCTCAACTAAAGAACCTTTATTCTCGGGTCTATTCCAAAAATATAAAATTAGGAAACCAATAGTAACAATTATAGCTACAATTATCAATAAACGCGCTATCAAAACAAAAACTCCCTTATTTCCCCTAAAATCCTTAGAGGATTTTGATTTAGCAGGTTTTTCTGAATTTCCCGAAGAATATTTTTTTTCATTATTTCCTTTTTTGGTTCCTGACTCTGGTCCAATATTCTCAAAAATATCTTCTGGTTGTTTATTCTCTTGATTGTTCATCATAATTAAATTAATATTACGAACCACTGCCGCCTCCTCCTTGGTCAATACATTCTCCATTTTCACAAATTTCGTCATTCCCACAAGCATTATTACACATATCACAATGTAACCATGTTGTTAATAAATTAGTTTCACAGCCATCTGTTTCGTCATTATTACAATCCCCCCAATTTTCTTCGCAAACACAATCACTCGAAACATCACATTGCATATGATAACCACAAGAAGCTCCTACCGGTTGCCCAGAACAACCTCCTCCTAGTGGCGGATCTACACAAATTCCTTCAGAGCAAGCTTCACTTTCAGAGCAAGAATTGCCACAAGAGCCGCAATGTTCAAAAGTGCTTGATAAATCAATTTCACAACCATTAGCTGGGTCCTCATCACAATCGCCCCAATCAGCACCACAAACACAATCTCCTAAATGGCAAATTTGGTGAGTAATACAAGAATTAGGACAAGAACCACAATGATTAAAATCGTTTAAAAGATAGGTCTCGCAACCATTCAAAACATTAGAGTCGCAATCTCCCCAGTCAGCATTACAAGCACAATTGCCCCCTAAACAAATTTGATTATCATGACAAGCTTGATAACAAGCTCCGCAATGTTGATTATTGGTTAATAAATATGACTCACAACCATTGGCCCAATCGCTATCACAATTAGCCCAATTATTATAACAAGTAAAGTTTCCGCTGGCATTACAAACAAAATTAGTTCCCCAATCAGTACCAGACGGGACTAAATTACAAGTTGATGGAGTTTGGTTACTACATTTTTTACAATCATCACACACAAATCCTTCTGGACAATAAGAACAAGAGCCATAGCCGTCGCAATAACCCGCTTCGCAATTAGCTGTGTTGTCTACGCAATCACCACCAACATCAGTGCCATAATCTTCGCCCGAAGGCGTGTTTAAGCACTGACCATCAACTGAACAATATTGACATGTTCCACATGAAATTCCTGCTGATTCTAATTCACAAGAACCAAAACCATCACAAAAACCAAGAGAGCAATCCCCTTCCGCACACACATTTCTTGGGTCATCTCCATATCCAACTAATTGACAAATGCCATTATTATTACAGGATTGACATAAACCTTGACACGAAGTATCACAACAAACACCGTCACTACAATAACCTGATAAACATTGAGCATCAGCAGTACAATTGGCGCCCAAATCCATTTTATCACAAACTTCCCGCCTCCAATGACAATTAACGCATTGCAAACCTGATGCATAAATCCCTGCACCCAAACCCAAATCTAAACAAGTTTTTTCTGGCATAAAATTGCCTTCTGTGCAAACTAATCCCCCACTATTACATTCGCATTCTTCACACATATTCAATATTCCATTTCCGCATTCACCTATTCCTTGAGAAATACTATAATTATAAGTTCCCAAGCTATCATCTTGATCAATAATTATGTTCTCTGTCGGTAATGCTCCCAACCAAACAACATCACTTGTGTCTGGTTTATATTCCAAATTAGCATATAGACTATATCCTTGACCGTCGCATGAAATATCTTGCGGTGCGTAATATTCATAAACATGAGAACCATTGGGATGTATAAAATCACCAGTCATTGGATTATAGCAAGTGCCACTACACTGATAATCTGGTTGACTTGTATTATCAGGACAAGCAGAACAAGAACCATTAAAACGATTAATTGGGTCAACTGGCAATGATTGTCCTAATTCACTGCTTAGGGTATATTGCCACGATGGCCATGTTGTATATGTTTTTCCAAGGACATAAGTGCCGGAAGATAGGGCTGGATAACGCCTACTTGAGTTATAATAATTATTTAAGCTATTCTCTATTTCGCTAAAATCATAAATCCTTAATAAATCTCTTTGTAATTCTCTTTTCTCTGTTAAATTATTAATATTGTGATTGAACCTTAAATTTTCTAAAAGTTGATTAAATATATTTATTGTTTCAGAAGAAGCTCCTTCATTATATGAAAAAATGTAAATATAAGAAGAGATTTCATAACCTGATGTATTATCAAGGTTTGGCGCCCCTACATAAACAGTACGACCATCTCTTAGGGCGTAATAATTATCAACGGCAAAATAGCTTGGACTAGCGGGATTAGATACATTTTGATTGTACCAAAGCAATGGAGGCAATCTTTGTGGATTCTCCATTATTTTAACCCCAATAGCGTCCCCTTGCGAATCCTCAACGGTAAACAGAAGCTCTCTTATGAGCATAGAATCATCTGCTTTAACAGAAGGAACATTTAAAAAATAAGACAACACTAAAAATAGACTACCAATAGTGCCAATAATGATAAAAATTTTTAAGCGTTTTTTAAACATTATATTTGTCATTTTTATGGTTAATTAAGTTTAATTGGATCAGCAAATTTATAACCCTGCAACATTCTTTTATATTGCTTTGGGTTTGGCATTACCCTCTTTACAATCCATAAATTATTGCTTATTTTCTCGCCATCACTCCAATCAGTGATTATCTTGCCATTCTTAATAATTCTATCACAAAATACTATTTTTTGAACGATCTTTTTGTTAGGATAAAAATTTGGCATGGTGTTGTGATGTTGAATGTCAAACAATATATTATACCTCTCAAAACCAATCTCAGTGCCTTCTATCATAATCCTACCTAACTTGCTATATTCTGGAACTCCGGTAAGCACTATATCTATGTCCCATGTATTTTTATTATTTTTCAGAAAACCTCCGCACAACCATACTTTATATTTTTCTACTCCATCTATTTTGAAAAAATCTTTTTGCCATTGTAAAAATTTATCCCAAGTGGGTCTCTGCCAGGGCCTATTTACTTCAATAGGACCTTTTTTATAATAGAATTTATCCATGATGATTTATCGTTCATAAATTGGCAACAACACAGGCTTCTTATATTCTTGTCCAGACATAATACGATTGATATGTTTTTGTCCAGGAATTAATATATAACTTTGCCATAAATTTTTTCTTATTTGAATAGCATTTGGCACATAACCTATCCTTTTACCATTTTTCCAAATTTCTTTCCAAATCAATAATCTTTTTATTTTCTTTTGTTGAATCAATTTATCTTTAGTAACATCCATTTCTAAATTAGATAACCACCTTAGGTCTATTAATATATTATATTTTTTGAATCCTATATTTGTCCCTGTTATTAAAATATTCTCAATTTCTTTATAATTAGTAGAATTTTCAGAAATTGCTATATCTATATCCCATGTGGGTATATTATTCCAAAAATTTCCCCACATTCCAACTTTATATTTTTCTACTCCATCTATTTTGAAAAAATCTTTTTGCCATTGTAAAAATTTATCCCAAGTGGGTCTCTGCCAGGGCCTAGTTACTTCAATAGGGCCTTTTTTATAATAGAATTTATCCATTATTTTTATACTATAAATTCTTTGTTACAACTTAATAATAAATAAATTAGACAAGCAATCAAATCTGCGATAATGCCATTAGATACAACGGAGTGCTTCTTTTTTGTTACTTCATAAGTATAAGACATGGCATCTGATAAATTATTTAAATTACATCTAGTATGATCACATACTTCTGATTTTTGATATTCATCAGCTTTAATCTGTTTTTCCTTGTTCATAAATTTATTATAATACAAGTCCAACATCTCGGTTAGAATAGGGTATTGATTGGCTATTTCATTGAAAAAAAGATCCTTATTGTCTTGAGCATAAAATTCGTAAACATTACTAAATTTTTTTTGCATTTTTAACAAATGTTTATGATGTCCTTCCCATAAAGAAAAAGCAAAGTTCCGCATTTTCTCTAAATATAAAACATCTTGTTTGTTTGTTTCTTTCAAAACACCAGTCGTCTTTTTTAAAATATGATACGGGTTAGATTCTTTATGGGTTAATTGACTGATGACTATCGGGAACACAAATTCAATAATTCCTTGATTAATTCTGTGACCACCTCTATTTTTCAAAGAATCTTTTTGAGCTTTTAAACATAAATCATAATAAATATTTTGATTCTTTTTTTTATCATCAATAATTCGTTTCGCAAGCTCTTCAAACGCGTCACCAATATTAATGCCAGCCACAATAAAATTCTCTATTTTTAAAGTTGGAGTAACATCCCGATATCGAGTTGTGCAACCCTTTTTATATGAAATAGGCTCTAAAGTGCATGCAATTTGTATATATCTCCTTATTTCAGCAGCCATTTTCATTATTACTAATTTAATATTTATTATGAGCCTCCTCCGCCTCCCCCCTCACATTCTCCGTCTATACAGTCCCAGTCCTCGGGACATTGAATGGCACATGACCCACAATAATACCATGAATTTAATAAATCAGCCTCGCAGCCATCTGTTGGAATCCCATTACAATCGCCCCAATCATTTTCGCAAATAAATCCATTACAATTAGAATTACATGTGGCGATATGACTTAAGGAATCATCTCCATCGCAAACTTCACCACAATTAATTCCATTAAAGCCACATGAACTTATCCAATTTGTAGTAACACCGTCACATTGGCTTATAATATTATTAGGATGACAACTCTCATCATCATAACAATTATGATCATCTTCACATTGGTCATCAGCACAAGTAGTAGTTGCTGACGCTGTATTACTATAAGAAGAATAACCGCCTACATTGTAAGCCCTAATCTTATAAAAATATGATGTTAAGGTAACTAATCCAGTATCAGGATAATCAGTGACATTAGAGCCAACTGTAGCGGTAAAATCCAAATTAGAATCAAGATATCTTTCTATTTCAAAGCCATCTTCATTATCGGCATTGTCGGTCCATGTTAAATTAATCTCATCAAAATTTGCTGTGGCAGTAAGGCCACTAGGAGCATCTGGCGGGGGCACTACAATACAAATCCAAGTACCTATTTGGCAAACTTCACCCGCGTTAGTATCGCAGATAATACCACAACCTCCACAATTAGAAGTTGTTGTTAAATCTGTTTCGCAACCACTGTCAGAGGTGCAATCGCCATAGTTTGCTTCACAGGTCCACCCCGAACAAGTATCATTACAAACAGTATGAAACGGCGTATTAATGCCATCACAAATTTCATTACAATTGAAAAAACTATCTCCACAGGAGGTCAACCAGTTAGAGGTCACACACTTCTTAATGTCATCATTTGGATGACAAACATTTTCATCATAGCAAAATCCATTATAACCGCACTGATTGGCCGAACAGTTATCAGTGGTTGCAGTGGCTTCATTACTAAGAGAACTACCAATATCATTGTATGCCTTAACTCTATATGAATAAGCAGTATCAAAATTAAGGCCTATGTGTTGATATAACTGAGTATTTGGACCTAATGTAGCAATCACAGAAGTATCAGGTCTTTCTACCTTGAATCCAGTTTCATTATTAGAATTGTCTGTCCAAGTAAGATTAATTTGGCTAGATGACACAGCGCTAGCCGACAATCCAGTAGGAGCCGCCGGAGCCGTAGGTATAGTAGCTGTAATAACAGTTATTACATTACTTAAACCTGAATCGCCCGCATTATTAAAAGCAAACACTCCATAATCATAGGAAGTAGAAGGATTTAATCCAGCATCTTGATATTGTTCTACGCCAGCTCCCACAACTGCAATCTGGGTAGAATCTCTTTCTATTTTAAAACCAGCCTCATCATTAGAATTATCATCCCAAGTAAGATTAATTTGACTATATGGGTTAGAGCCATCTATAACGCCCTCAAGATTAGTGGGGGGGTCAGGAGAAGTTAGAGCTTGATTAGTAGATAGAACGATCCAATCGCTATAGCTTTCGCCATCCTCGTTATAAGCTCTAATTCTATAAGCATAGTTGGTTGACGGCACAAGTCCTGTATGGGTATAAAAAACTGAATCAGGCCCTAATGCCTCAAGAAGCACCCAACCACCATCATTTATTTGAACATCAAATCCATCTTCTTGATACATTCCGCTTGAATTATCATACCATTCAAGCTCAATTTCTGTAATGTCTGGTGTGCCACTCAAATTGGTAGGAGCAGGAGGAGCATAAGACGGCATAATGGCAGTTATTGCAGAATCTTCATTACTCCAATCAGAATTTCCATTATCATTATATGCCATTATTTTGTAATAATAAGTAAAGTTGGAATTTAGTCCAATATCATTATATGATGTAATATTAACTCCAAGATTAGCAATCTCGTCCCAAAAACCATCAGCACCATCTTTTCTCTCTATTTTAAAACCATCTTCATTGCCAGATTCGTCAGTCCATTCTAAATCAATGCGTGTTGCTGGATATATAGAATTTTGAGTTGCAGTCAACCCAGATGGAGTTGCTGGCGCGAGCGATTGATATACGCAAATACCATTTTCGCAGATTTGAGATGAACCACAAGGATTATTACATTCACCGCAATGAAGACGATTTGTTAATAAATTTTCTTGGCAACTATTACTCCCCTCGCAAGCGCCCCAACCAGCATCACATTCCCAATTCATACAATCGTCCTGACAATGAGTATTATATCCTGGAATATTCCCCATTAGACCATCACAAACTTCATAACAATTAACTTCCTGGTCTCCACAAGAGTTAATCCATTGCCCCTCAAAACACATTTGGGTAGTATTGGTCACACAAGACTCATCTTCATAACATAATCCGTTTTCATAACATTCTCCTTCTGGGCAACCCGTTGTTTCTATGGCTTCAGTGCAATAGGTAGAGTAATAAGTAATATCCTCCTCCTCATTAAATGCTTTCATTCTATAATAATAAGTGGTTGCTTGATTCAGTCCAGCGTCGTTATAAAGTATAACATTAATCCCAACTGTATTAATTTCAGTCCAAGTTCCTGTCAAAGATTTTCTTTCTATTATAAATCCATCTTCATTAACTGAGTTATCATCCCAATTAAGATTGATTTGGCTATCAGGGTTGTTTTCATCAACATGAGCCAAAAGCCCAGAAGGAGCAGAAGGCCACTTGGTAATACATCCATCTTGCGCTGTATTAAGATAATATCCTTGGTCACAAATCCATCCCGAACAATCAAATAAACAAGTAGCATGTGCGGGTGTATTGTCCAAGCCATCACAACTTATTTCACCTTGAAGTGGTTCATAAATACCATTCCCGCAATTACTAGGAATAACTCCCTCCCCCTTTAATAATAAACGAGGCAAAAGAGGATCTTTGTCCCTGCAATAAGAAAATTTAAAATTTGTATCTAAATCTATATAAATCCAAGGATGTTCACAAATAGAAACCTGAGCCTGAACTTGCCCAACAACAGATGGACCAACCACCGGAGGAATGGTGGTTCCAATATTTAGGGTTGCAGTAGCTGTAATCTGTGATAATCCATCTTGTCCCTGAGATGTAATTTCAGTTTGCGGATTAGTAATATCACCACTAATATTTACTACAGCTGAATTATCAGATTCCCATAGCCAATCCCAATTATAGCCAGTAACTCCAAAAATTTCATTGCCCTGACTATCGTAAGTGTGAGCATCAAGATTCTCCAAAACCCCGGCTGTATTAAAATAAATATCTTCTGGATTTATTCGCACTTCTGATAGTGCGCATAATTCTCCAGCAGTAAATGACCACTCATAATCGTCGCTTAAAACTAAAGCATATTTTGTTTTTACTCCGTCATTACCAGATTTAACAACAACCTTGTATTCTCTGTTCGAATCAAGCAAACCTTTATCAATTTTGACTATTGTTTTATTATCTTCTTCGTAAGTAGAAATATTAGCTGGCAACTCGCACCAACAATTGCTCGTTTGCGCAGAAACCTTTTTTGTAAAAATATTTTTTAATTTATAATATAATCTTGCGAAAATATTTTTATATTGAAAATCTTTGATGGCTGTAAATCCAGTGCATCCACCAGTGCAATTCAATCCTGGCTGAGCATTGTTATATTTGCCCCAAAGTTTAACCGTATCTAATGAAATACTATCTTCGTTCATAATTTGATCAAAGCCAACCTGAATTATTGTATTACAACAGACACCAGAACCCTGGGGTAACGCTGAATCAACAGAGGGATTGGTGGCAACAATTAAATGAACTGAATCATTAATTTGGGGATGGGAAACTATCTTTGTTTCTATGTCCGCCTCTCCTAAATTCAATGATTGAACTGTTGTTTCCCAATTTTTTGGTTGAGGTGGAGCAGATGGGACAAAATTAGCAACATTCCTGCCTGCTTGTGCTGGCTCTTGATTTTCTAATGTCCATTCGTAATTATTATTAAAATTGCTTGCGAGCAAATAATTGCAGTTTGAGGCATAAGTATCAGTATAATAACTCTGAGAATCTGGATGATTTAACTGAATTGTGTCTTGAGGATTAATACAAATTTTATTTAAAGGACAATTAGTGCTTCCTGTTTCAAATTCCCAAATATAATCGTCGTCTGGGCTACCATCTTGAACATCATTTTTATTGCCATCTAAAGGCAAACCATTTGTATCCTTAATTCCAACCGAATTCTCCTCTAAACCACTTTTTAATGTAACCCTATATTTTTTTGAAGCATTTAAAGCGCTATCAACAAATATAATAGTTGACCCTTCGCTGTCTGTTATAGACAGGGAAATATAAGGAAAAACAACATAAGCTTGATTACCATCATCAAATACTTCTAATATAATATTAGTTGAATTTAAAGTGCTATGTTCTATTAAACGATTAAATCTAGCTACTATTTGAGCGTTGGGACAATTTTCTTCAGAATCTCTATATGGCGACGGTGATTGCCCATCAGCCGAACAAATTTCACATCCCTGCTGTTCTATTACTCGTGGTAAATCAGTGGGACTAACTTTTAATTTTCCGCAAGTATATGGATCTGCTGTACTACAAGATTGACCTTCGACGGTAGCTTTAATAACTGTTTCTCCGTAAACAACTGGGGTTGCAGTAGTTGCGGTAGTATCTAAACTAATACGAGGACTAACAGTAGCTATTGTCTCAATAGAAGACCACCAAGTAAAATTAGGCACGCATACAGTATTATTATCATCATCTAGGGCTAAGGCCAGATAATCACGTTCGCCTTGACCCTTAATAGTAAAATTTCGTGGCTCAACATTAATTTTATCTATGACACAAAAACTAATTGCAGTTGTTATACTAAGTGGAGCACAATTTAAAGTACTATCCCAAGTGCAAGCGTTGTCTATTGAACCATAAGAAACACCTTGTGAAGACCTTACGCCATCGCCATCATCCCCAACTATAAACTCTGTAGTATAAATAGTATTTCTTGTTAACTTGCAATCATTTGGATAAAAAACAGTAATATTATTATCTGCGGAATTAGTAGAAACAATTTGACCATTTAAATAACATCTACCATTTATATATTCACCATCGTCGTCGCCACATGATGTTCCTTCTTTGGAAACTTTTATGTATTCATCATTCAACCTACTTCTATCCATTTGACGGTCAAAGGTTAATGTAAAAGCAGTATTTAAACCAGCTCCTGTTCCTCCGCTTGCGTCGCATGTTCCCAGCCCTACTGCAGGACGACCATAACAACATCTATTTGGGTCTAAAAATCCACAGCCAGCAGGTGCACATTGGCTATCGTCATCACATCCACAGCAAAGTCCGCGTTCTGAACCAGTACAATCGCCTTGTCCGACAAAACAATCTAAACCATTACCACAAGCATAGGGATTGGGAGGATTAGTAATTTCACAACAACAGCGACAATCAGAACAACCATATAATGTTTCTTCTAAACATAAATATGGACTAGAACAATAAATAAAACCCGTATCACAACTGACACCACATCCCTCAATACATAAATCTTCTGGGCCACCTCCAATTGGATCTACATTAAAATTAAGAGTGTTGCTATCTATGTTATCCTGTAAAACTTTTACATTAAGCGGGGCTATTGGCAAAAGAAAAGATGATTGTGAACGAATTCCCTCTTGAAAAACCCATCCTGGCGGTGGATAACTAATAGCTTTTTCAGTTCCATAATATACATCATCATTACCACCCTGTCCCAACAAATTATCATTCGCAGTCAGTTGAGTAATTGAACCAGGAATCCCATGACTTGGTCTTAAATTACAAATTCCTGCACGAGGAGAGCCGTAATCATTAAAAATATCAGAACTTGAAACAACAAAAGCACTACCGTAGGGCGCTGAAGTAACCTGAATATATCCAAAGGGATTTCCCGTCTCTGGAACTTCCGCAATAATTTGCTCATTCTGCCAAGCAGAGCTGGTGCACTTATCAAAAGGAATAATTGACAATTCTTCATTAAACCTTACTCTGCTATAACTTGCGTTATAATTATTAAACCAACAACCATGAATACTAACCCAATCATTATAATAACCAGATTCTGGGTTAAAATCGTTAATTACGGGCGTACAAATACCATAATCATCATTACATTCACTCCCTAAACAACGATCAGAGCCATCTCCATCTGGATCATAACAATCTTCGTTAGTTCTGCAACAATTTACATTTAATAATTCTTTGGTCCATTTAAAAGAATCTGCTTCTTCAACTCTAATCCATGTTGAGCCAGCTCCAGCTGCGCTTGCAATATTTTGATAAGTATTCCCAGTGCCTATGGTCGCAGCAGCAGGATTAGAAGAAGACCAATCATATGAATAAGAACCAGGGGTTAAGGCATTACAATTACTAGCATAGGGTTCAGCCTCAAAAGCTTTAGCGCCAGAACAACCAGTAATAGTTTCATTTTGGGGAGTCAAATTTATACTTGCCACAGGACAAACATCTGTATCTCTTGTTTTAAAATGCCACACATAATTTTCCTCCATCCCAACATCTTCATCTGACTTAACATTAGCTAATACATTAATTGTATACCATGTTCCAACTGTAAATGCCGAGGACAAAGAAAGCCGAACTATTCTACTAGAATTCAGGTCATCAAACTGGGCATTAGAGGGATTATAATAAATTTGACTACAATATGCTTCGTTATAAATATCATCTGTGCCACAATTTTGAATAGTATAATTATTTATATTTAAAACACCATCCGGACCAAAATCTATCATATCTTTAGTAAACTCAAGAATCAAATCAATAGCAACGCAAGCATCCTCAGTATTTTTATACGGGCTGGGCGAAGAGTAAACTGGAGGAGGATTACAACCAAATTCTTTTACCTCTGGTCGGTCAAATATAACATCAAAGGGAACGGGATTACTAACAAAACCACTACCATCAACAACTGTTACGTCTCTATCTCCGGCAGTAGTAAAACCAGGTACCATAACTTGTTCTATTAAATTTTCATTCCAGGCGCCGCTATAAGTTAAGTTAAAGAACCAATCCTCTATATTAATTACACCAGGAGTCAAACCAAATTTAATGCCTTCAACGTTAAACCTATCTCCTACATACCCATTATTGGGATCTAACCTCCAAATACAAGGACCTTGTGCTAAAGCATTGTCAATAACTGTAAATTGACTTTCAGAAAAATTCTCTACTTCTTCCTGATTATCATCATAAATAATTTTTATGCCCACACCTAAAAAGTCTGGAATATCCGATGTGTTTGGGTCAATCAGAGGGTCTCCAAAATTTTCTGGTATTATAGTAACAATAGAATTAGCGGTATGACCTTCTATGTCTGCCCTCAAGGATCCGTCAATAAATTGTTGTCCATTTGGGGGCGGAGGATCCTGGGTATCATCAAACCACAACTCGTTAATGGTGGCAGGTCTTTCTGTTGTCCCAGCAAAACAATGGCCCCTTATTGTTACGCAAGATTGTCGAGCTCCACTACTAGGTAAAACTTCATAAATGATCGGCTCACACGCGCAATCTTGCATATTTGTCACATCAAAACTCCAACTTTTATCCAGAGTATTGCCGTCAACATCTATTACTAAATCTGTTGTAACTTCAATGGTATAAGGAGTGTCAATATTTAAAGTATCATTTAACTCTAATTGAAAAATCTTAAACTGATTTGAAACATTTATGTAATCGTCATCAACAACTTTTAAAGAACCACTACCAGTGGTTAATGTTGTCTCGTATGGACCAGGGCTAGCAATATCAGAGGGTTTGATCAATCCTTCAAATTCTGTGGTACCATCATCATTAACAACACTCATTTTAACTTCATACTCGTACATACTAGTGGCAAAACGAATACCAACTAAAGCATCTGGACATACATTACTACCTTTTGGCCACCAATCCTGCGCTCCAGGAATATTGTTATTAGTTTGAAATTCCCATGATTGACTATCTGCCATCTGGTTGTTGCACATATCATACACTCCATCAACCTGAATTTCATACCACGTAAAAGCATCTAACCATTGAGCATTTGTAATAAAAATCCTAAACCCTTGTGATATTGGTACAATGATAAAATTATCATTATTATATATATTGACTGGGTTGCATTCTGTATTTTGTGCCTCTATTTCACACAATTGAAAATTATTTACTATTGGATGCCAAGTATTTGAATCATTTGCATTATAATCTGCATGATTTGTGTCAACAATAGTTGCGTAATCTATATTTTCATTAAAAACTACATCAATCATTGGCGCTCGAGAGACATTTTTGTCAGGATATAATGGATCATCAATGTCCATTATAGGATAGGCATGATCTACAAAGGGCGGAGTTATATCCTCTTCGTTGTTTGTTGTAAAATCCCAATCTACGGTTCCGTTGTTACTGCAACCGCCTGCTGGACTAAATCCCATGGCGCAACCCACAAGATATTTGTTATTGTTATCGCTAATTGTCTTGGGTATTATTAATTTATAATCACTAAATTCTGTCCAAAAATTTTCGGGAGTAAATAATATTGACCCACCTGTTGTCTGAAAAGTCCCACTAATAATAATGTCGTCAGAATCAATAACTTTTAATGTAGAATTAGCAACAGCTACATTAACTGTATTTTCATTAATATTATGATTAAAAACAGCTCTAATGTTGCTACATAAATATATTTTATTATCAATATCAAAATTAGCTTCTCCTCGTGTTAAACGAAAATATTCCTGGCTTTGACCTGTCGCGCAGCTTGGATAGACCCAATCATCACATTCACAATCAGAATTCCATGCATACCCATCGCCACAACAGTTGCCCGGCGTACATCCTGTTCCTTCAGTGACTCCACCCAAAGAAGAAATAATAAAACTCACCATTGCGTAAGCACAAACAATAATCAGCAAACCAATAAGGCCTGCTGATAAAAGAGCTTTTGCTTTTTTAATTTTTTCAGAATTTCCGCCAGAGGTCATCCATTGTATTCCAGCTATAATAACGACAACCAAGGCTATTAACCCCAAAACGCTTAAAACTATTTTAAAAATTCTTCCCAAAATAGCAGGCAAACTTGATTCTCCTATGCCAGCGCTAGTGGCGCTTTCTGCCACTAAATCAGCACCCAAATCTTGAGCCTGAACTAAAGATGGTACGATTAAAACAAAAAGAAAAATTAAAGAAATAGAAGCAACTAAAAGAAACTTGTTCGTCTTGGGTCGTTGAAAATACATAACTTTTTATGTTAACAACTATTATGCTTATAAACCATAAATAGCTTATTTTATTTTCCTGGCTTTAATTTGCCTATCTTTTTTAAAAAATTTATCCTTTCGGTTTTTTTATTGCGTTCCAAAGCGCTTTTTCTTCTTAAATTTTTGCTTTTGGGCTTAACGCGAAATCTTGCTTTTTTAGATTGATTAATAATACCACTTCGCTTTACCTTTTCGGAAAAACGACGCAAAAAAACATTTAACGCCTCTTTTTGCTTTCTTCTAACCTCAATAGCCATAATAGAATCAATTTAATTATTTAATTTCATTCTCTCTATTATTATATCTAAATCTTCTTGATTGTAAACCTCTATTAAAATCTTAATTTTTTTTCCAGACTGACGAATCTTAACCTTTGTATCTAATGCTCTAGATAATATTTTTTCTTTTTCTTCTAAATCTGGATTAGTTTTGATTGCTTTTCTTACCCTCTTATTGTTTATCATTTTGGCAGTCTCTCTAACAGTTAACCCTAGGCCCAATATTCTTTTGAGTAATGTTTCCTGTTTGACTGGATCATTAATTGAAGAAAGTGTCTTAGCATGACCTTCGCTAATTTTTTCTTGCTCTATGGCGTTTTGAATAACTTCGGGCAATCTCAATAAACGCAAAGTATTAGCAACTGTTGCTCGAGCCATACCTAATCTTTTGGAAATATTTTCTTGAGTTAAATTAAATTCATCAATCAACCTTTGATAAGCGCGGGCCTTTTCTATGGCGTTCAAGTCTTTTCTTTGAATATTCTCTAATAAAGCAATCTCTAATTTCTTGTTAACATTAATTGCTCTAACTAAAGATGGCACTGTTTTTAGTCCTATAATTTTAGCTGAACGCCAACGCCTTTCTCCTGCTATAATTTCATATCTCCCCTGTTCTTTTTTGATTAAAATTAATGGTTGGATAATGCCATTTGTCCTAACAGAATTAATTAATTCTTCCATATCCGCCCGAGCAAAATTCTTGCGTGGTTGATTAGGACTGGGATCAATTTGTTCAACTGGGATTTCGTTAACACGCTCACCTGTTTGCGAAAGCCCATCTAAAGTAACTTTTTTAATTATTTTTACTGGTATTAATGATTCTAATCCTCGACCCAAAGGCATATAAACAATAATTAATTTCTAATAACTAATTCCTAATTATATATTTTACCACAATTCAAAACTTATATCAATGAAAAAACCATCGCTATCCCAAGAATAAACATTATTAAACCAGTTATTAAATGAAGCTTATTTATATTTTTTTCTTTCCATACTGAGACATCTCCTATTTTACTAAATCTCCAATACACCAAACCTATAATAACAAGCATGGGGGTTACAAAAACTAAATTATAAAAAATTAACAAAGGCAAAATTTTTAAGAATTCTAAGGCAGATAAAATTCCGCCTACAATAATATAGGGACCAATAGTGCAGGGCAAAAGAAATAAAGTCACAAAAAGTCCAACAACAAAAGCTCCTTTTGGAGAAGTAATTCCAGAAATAATTTTTTTAACTTTCGGTCGCATGAACATTGGCATTTCTGTTCCAATACTGCCTGGCTTATATTTAATAAAATCCTTAATATTTAATACTCCAAGAACAATCGCTATAAGCCCTAGTGCCCTATACAACCATAATCTAATCGCGCTCAATCCCTGTATTACTTGAAAAAATTTAACAATAAGCAATCCATAAATTAAATACATTATAAAAACTGCTGATACAAAAGCTAATCCAGCCAAAATAATATTTTTTCTTTTTCCTGGATTATATGCTAAAATTGCGGTTAACATTAAAATCAAAACAGCTAAAGCACATGGATTTATAGCATCAACAATTGCTAATGATAGAATCTTTGCAATAGTAAATTTTGGCTGAGATCCTTCTACCAATAATTCTTCACCCTTATCTTTGTTTTCTTCATCAGCTATAATCCAATTCTCTTTTCGTCCTCCATCATTCCATTGAAAAACCCAATCTCCTATTTTTATAGCTTTATCAAATTCAATATTTTGACTAGATAAAGCAACCTTTAGCGGAGTTATTTTTTCATATTCAATTCCCTCTAAATTCTTTTCTATATCATATGACTTTAATAATGCTTTAAATAATTGGTCACTTTTTGTTTTTGATAATAACAACTCATTAGATGTTTTGTCTTTAATTAAAATTTTTCCTTGTTGCCAAATTTTAGGAAACCTAGGCAAATCGTTTATGTTGGTTTCACAGAAACAAGACATTAACCCATTTAAACAAGCTAAGGGATTGGTTTGTTTTTCTTCAATAATTTTTCTAATATTTCTCAAAATAGGATTATCACCAGCAAGTTTATCGTCTTCTCCGAAAATCAACAAAGGAATCCCTAATCCAGAATTATATTTTTCATCATATTGATACAATAGAGGAGCATTCCCTCTATTCTGATAAACCTCATACTCCACTACTACTAAATTAGAATATTCAGACGGTAATTGGGTTAAAACAATTGGATCGGCATTAGCGCAATGAGTGCAACCTACTCCCGTAAAATATACCATACAAAAATCATGCTCAATTTGAGATTCTTGCGCTTGACTAAATTGAGGAATGAAAAACAAAGCGATTAAAAAAATAATAGTCAACGTTCCCTTTACTTTCATAGAATTTTTTAACTTAAAAAATAATTTATAATTATCAAATAATATTTTCACTAAAAATTAATTTACTTCCTTCCTTGATGCCGATTTTATCAGCTAATCCTCCTTTAATCTCTAAGACATATTGGGCTTTCTGGTTAGGCTTAATAGCCAAACATTTTAACCCAACACAAGGTTGACTATTATGACTAATAAAAACAACCTCTTGATTACTATTTAACCAAAGGATATCTAAAGGAAAAGAAACATTTTTCATCCAAAAACTATGCTGTTTTTCTGAACTAAAAACAAAAAGCATGCCTTGATTTTCTTCCAACTTTTCTCTAAACATCAGACCCTTTGTCCTTTGTGCCAAATTTTGAGCTATTTCAACCTCAAAACAATAATCATTAAAACACACTTGACCTTGCTTTTTCTTTTGAAAAACTCCAAACAACAACACTAATAACAAAACTAAAAACAATACTAAGGTCAAAATTAAAACTTTCTGCATACATTTCACTTTCCTTATTTAGGTTTAGGAACTTCTTGCAGGTCCAACCTGCAAGAAATAAAACTACAAAAATAATATTACTATTTATTAAGAGATAGGAATTCTTTAGTTAAACGGCGAAAAGCGCGAGCCCCCTTAGAGTGAGGAGCATATTCTAATATAGTTTGGCCATAACTTGGGGCTTCAGCTAAACGAACATTGCGAGGAATAACTGTTCTAAAAATAGGATGAGGGAAATGACGATATAATTCTTGCCAAACCTCCAGAGAGAGTTTGCTTCTAGCGTCATACATAGTAACAACAGCTCCTAATATATTTAAATTTGGTTGCAAATTGGTTTTTACTAAATCAATAGTTTTGCAAAGTTGTCCCAATCCTTCTAGGGCAAAATATTCTGCTTGAACAGGAATTAAAACTTTATCAGCAGCAACTAAACTATTGATAGTGATTAAACTTAAAGAAGGAGCAGTGTCAATGAGAATAAAATCTATATCTGGATTATCGTTTTGAATAAAAGAATTAAGAATGCGAGATAAAATTGATTCTCTGTTTTCTACATCAACAATTTCAACATCAGCTCCAGCCAAATTTTCGCTGGAAGGAGATAACCAGAGATTACCACGTGTTGCAACCATACTATCTGTTAACGAAATTTTTTGACTTAAAACCTCATAAATCCCATTCTGATTATTGGTAACACCTAAACCAGAAGTAGCATTAGCCTGTGGGTCTAAGTCAATAAGTAAAACCTTCTTGCCTAAACGGGATAAATAAGCTGCTAAATTAATAGCCACGCTGGTTTTGCCAGTCCCGCCTTTACGATTGCAAATTGTAATAACCACTGGTTTTTTCATAACCATATTGTCCATTAAATACATTCTAATTTTAACAAATTAACATAAATCTGCAAGTAAATAAAAAAATTGAGGAACTCGGTTCCTCAACTTTTTACTAATTTTATTTAGATACCTAAAACTTCTAATAAAGCTGGACCTAAAATCAACAGGCCACCCAAAAGGGCCCCGAGAGAAACCACTAAAACAGCTGCCGCTGAAAGGTCTTTAATGCGTTTAATCTTGGGATGGAATCCTAAATGAGAAAAATCTAAGATTCTTTCAATCTGAGAATTAATTAATTCCATTCCCAAAACAGAGGTTATGAACAAAAATAAAATCACCTTCTCTATGTTACTTAAACGCAAAACAAACATTAAAACTATAACTATCAAGCTCACTATAATTTGAACTTTAAATGTTTGTTCTTCTTTGACGGCAATACACAATCCATTAAAAGCGGATTTAAAACTTTTTTTTAATTCTTTTAAATTGATCATATATTGATATTTAATTACTCAAAAATTTTGGTCTTGTCCGTATTGAAACTTATCGTCTAAAATGTCTTTTTTCTGCCAATCTTTAATCCAATCTTCAACTAAAAAAACTTTTATGCCCTTATCTTTGGTAGAACAAATAACTCTTTCTAAGCCCGAGTTCATAATCATTTTTTTGCAAATAAAACAAGGAAAAGTATCTATTTTCTCTCCATCATTTGTTTCTCCAGAAATATACATATCGCCACCCAAAATAGATGAACCAGCGCGAGCAGCATTAATAATCGCGTTTTGTTCAGCATGAACTGAGCGACAAACTTCATAACGTTCACCATGTGAAATTTTAAGAGTATCACGCAAACATTCACCCCTCTCAAAACAATCCTTTGTTTGGCGCGGAGCTCCAATATAACCAGTGGCTACAATTTGATCTTCTCTGACAATTATCGCTCCCAAATTATTACGAAAACAAGTAGAGCGAGAGCCAATATTCTTGGCTATGCCTAAATAATATTCTGCTTTAGTAGGTCTTTCCATAATTAAAATACATTAATGTTTATGAAATAGAATTTAATTTCAAGGTTCTGCGAACACAGTGAGCAGGTTCTTATAATTAAATTACCTTATTATTTATGCAATAAAAATTTAATTTCAAGGTTCTGCGAACACAGTGAGCAGGTTCTTATAATATTAATTTTTATTTCTATCTTTTGTTATCTTAAGAATAGCATAAAGCATAGCTAAAGCCAACAAGAAAACGATAACTGACAAAACGACTTTCGTTTCTATATGTGGTCTATTGCCATCTAATGGTTCCTCAAGTAATAAACCATCTGGAATCAAATCTGATTCCTTTTGTTTATTGTTATCTTCAAAATAATCAAACAAAGATGGCTCTTCTTTGGGCATGGAAGGATCCGATCCTTTAATCTCTTTTCTATTATCTTCAAAATCAAAATTATCACCTAATCCATCTTTGTCACTATCTGCCCATTCTTGTGAATCTAGTGGAAAAATATCAAGGCCATCTTCCACTCCATCTCTGTCGGTGTCATGATTAAAGGGGTCTGTACCTAGCAAATATTCTTCTTCATCTGTTAAACCATCATTGTCGTCATCTGGGTCAGCATTATCTCCGAGATTATCGCCATCATTATTACTCCATTCGCTAGGGTCCAAGGGAAAAAAATCATTAGCGTCAGAAACGCCATCATTGTCTGTGTCAATCAACAATGGATCTGTGCCAGCCACTGCTTCATTTTCGTCAGATAAACCGTCATTATCATCGTCTAAATCATCCTTGTTCCCTGTTCCGTCCTCGTCAGTATCTAAATCCACAAACAAATTCTCTATTAAAACAGTATTGTTTTCTGTGTTTATGTCTTCGGGCAGAACATCAACAAGCTCTGCTTTGATGCTATAAACGCCTGCGTTGGCAAGCCAGTCCAAAAAAATGTCATCATAGGTTCCCGTTTTAAGTGAAATCGGTTGAGAGTTACCTATTTGACTATTATTGAGATAAATCTTGACAAAACCGTGAGCATCAATGTCGCTAGTATTCCAGACTCTAACATAAATACGAACCATATTGTCCGCCAAAAAATTTTCTTCTGAAAAACTAATACTGGCATTAGTAATAGATAAGTCTGCCTGGGCATTTACTATATTTCTTGTAAATAGTGCCGAAGATATAATAAAAACCAGAAACAAGACAAAAAACAATTTAGCTTTCATAGTACAGATGTTTAATACCCTTTATGTACGTTAATTATATTAAATTTTTCTCTTTTTGGCAAATCAAAAAGTTCAGTGGCTCGGCCACTGAACTTTTTCTAAACTAATCGGTGATGATTTTTATAGCTTTAGCATTTACCAAAGCATCTGCTACCTTTTTATAAGCAGATGTCAAAATCCGCTGAAAAGTGCTTTGAGAAGTATTCATTTTTTTAGCACATTTAATTTGGTCCAAATTTTTTATATTCTTAAGTCGCAGGGCCTCTATTTCTTCTGACGTCAATTCAATCATTTCCAACAACCTCAGAGGAACTCCTTGGGGCTTGAAATATGTAATATTTGGGTTAAATCGTACTCGACGACATAATCTTGGTCTTGGCATGTTTATTTCCTTTTTAAATTTATATTACAATTAGGGCATTTTAGTTCAAAACACGGAGTTCCACGTTCATGTTTAATCTTATATCCACATTGAGAACACTGACAATATCCCTCTGGCCCTTTACCTTCGGCCTGAGAAATTGAATTTTTGAATTTCCCCTTCCTCTGCCAACCAAATTTTTCGCCTAATTTCAAACCAAAGAGTGTTTTTGTAGGCCTGAAATAATTATTTGATATATCGCGTCCTTCTATTTGAATAGCAACATATTCAAGTAATTCAATTTTATCAATCAAGCCACTCCTTAAATTATTAGATATTTTCGTAGCTTCTTCCACGCTTGTCTCATTAGGTAATTTAATCTTTAGGTTTGCGGTTATTGCGGAACCTTTCTTTTGTGTTATTAAATCCGAGATTTCTATCCTTTGTTCAATTACAATGCTTTTGATTTTGTCTTCAATTTCTTCGCCAGCTGAGACATCTAACAACGAATTTGTAGCCTCTTTTCCTAAAGAAAAAGACTCCTTCATTATATATAATCCAATTAATAATGCTAGAAATGAATCAACATAAATCCAATATCTAGACAAAATTAAACCAATAAAAACTGCAACCGAAGCCCAAACATCTACTTTGTCATGAACCCCATCAGAAAGAAGACTTATGGAATTTTCTTTTTTGCCATAATGTATTTTTAGACGAGACATAACTTCATTTGCTATGGCCGAAACAGCCATAATTCCCAATGCTAAATAACTTAATTTTACCACAGAAGGCGATAAAAAACCTTTATATGCTTCATAAAGAATCTTGGCTCCAGTTAAAAATAAAATGATTGTTATAAGGAGTCCCGCAAGAACCTCAAACTTGTAATGACCATATGGATGGTTTTTATCAACTGGTTTTTTAGCTATTTTTATACCAACCAAACTTATAACAGATGATAAAACATCAACTGATGAATGAATCCCTTCTGCAAAAATTGATACTGATTTTACCAAAAGACCAATCAAAATCTTTCCTATTGCTAAAAATAAATTATTAAATATTGATATTGTAGCTATTTTTTCTTTCATATATTTCGAATCTTAAGAAGTAATTTATTAAAAATAGTTTTGATTTCCTCTTTAGCTGTTAAATCGGTTTCCATTATTGGTTTAAAGTCAGCAATAGCTTTAAAGATATTTTGGTCATAAGAAATGTCACCTAATTTCCTCCCTTTAGCCCATTTATCAATTCTGCTGCTTAATGTCTTGTTGATATCTTTTTTATTGATTATTAATCCCCATGGTAATTTAAAATAATTAACTACTTTTAAAACTCTTTTTAAATCGGAAAATGCTGAAGGCGTTGGCTCGGTTACTAAGGCCACAAAATCAACTCCTTGTAACGAAGCGATAACAGGGCAACCAGTACCAGGAGAAGAGTCTATAAGCATAATTTCATAATCATATTCTTCGGCTATTTCCTTTATTTTTGAAATTATTTTACCAGAACCTATCTCCCCCGGCATAAGCTCACCAGATATTAAAAAAAAGCCATATTTTGTATTTTTTATTTTTATTTTACCACTATTGACTGGCTTAAAATTAATAGCTTTTTGGGGACAAATAATTTCACAAGCCCCACACCCCTCGCAAGTAAAGGGCTCTAATTGTGGTCTCCCTGATACCATTTTTATAGCGCTAAATTGACAAATCTGAGCACACTTACCACAACCATTACATTTATTATAATCAAAAATCGGTTTGGACGAAACGCTAATTTTTTCTATTTTGTTCCATTTACCAATTTCTCCTAACCAAATAGCTAAATTCGGAGCATCAACATCAGCATCTATGGCTACAACTTTATACTTTTGGCTAAACAAAGTAGATAACGACGAAGTGAGCATACTCTTGCCGACTCCGCCCTTCCCTGAAGCAATCGCTATTTTAAATTTTTTTTTCATAAAAATTTTTCTCTATTTTAATCTTAAAATCACATTTTAAATTCAAGAGTTGTCCCATAGAATATGCTTGTGCTAAATTTTTGGAATAAGGAATCTCATTGATTATTTTAGTTTTATATTTATTGACAACTTTCTCAACGAGCTTTTTGCTGCCTAAATTTGCTTGATTCAAAATTACTTTAATGCGTATTTTCAATTTTTGAGATAAACTTAATATTGATTCTAAATCATAAGCGCCCATTGGCGTTGGTTCTGTCACGGCATAAGCTAAATCTACACCAATCAATGCCTGAATTACGGGACAATGAATTCCAGCAGCTGTATCAAATAAAACCATATCAATATTTTTCTTTTTAGCAAATTGCAAAGCAAACTTTTTTACTTGTGCTACGGCCGGACCTGTTTCTTCTAATCCTGGATTAGTTTGTCCTGTAATCAACCATAAATTCCTTTTGACTTTATTAACAAAAATTTTCCCTGTTTTTACTTTTTGGGGCCTTATGGCGTTGTATGGGCAAGTTAGCCAACAAACACCACAACCAGCGCAAAGCTCTGGTAAAAATATTGGATATTTGCCGGGTGCTTGAAATATAGCATTACTTTTACACGATTCGACACATAAACCGCATTTCCGACATTTTCTTTTGTCTAATTTAGGAAATTTAGTATAAACAAACTTTGCTATTTTTTCAAGCTTTTGATTTACTAACAAATAATCATTCGGGCATTCTACATCAACATCAACTAAAACCACTTTATGGCCTTGTTTAATTAATTTATTAGCTAATAAAACAGAAAAGGTAGATTTGCCTGTTCCGCCCTTACCGCCGGTAATAGCAATTTTTTGAATTTTTTCTGTTGCCATTAAATTCTATCTATAATGAGATGAGGGTGACCTAACTAATTCCTGAAGTTCACCTTGTTTTAAAGATTCTAATGCTTCCTTCACAGACATAGAGCCGGAGACGGTATAACACTTAATGCCAGCTTGGGATAGAACAAGATAAGCATTTGGTCCGAAATTCCCGGAAATAACAATATCTACCTTTTTGTCAGCTACAATTTGAGCAGCTGTGACACCAGCCCCATGTTGAGATTGAGTTCCTGTGTTTTCAATAACTTCAAACTTTTCTCTCTCTTCAGAATCCATAATTAAAAAATAGGCGCATCTTCCAAATTTTGGGTCAATAGCAGAAGAAAGATTTTTTCCAATTGATGAAATACAAATTTTCATTTTGTTTATAATTTAAAACTTATATATTTGTTAAAAAATCCTAAATTTCTGTTTCTAATTCTGTTTTAAGCATTTCTTTAGAGCGCAAACCAATAAATTCTTTAATCACCTTTCCGTCTTTAAAAAATTTCATATTAGGAATGCTGCGAATATCATATTGCACGGCCATTTGCTGATGGCTAGGAATCTCAGTATTAAGTTTAGCAATTTTAATTTTACCATCTAATTCTTTTGCTAACTCATCTAATATTGGGGACATCATTAAACAAGGCTGGCACCACGGAGCCCAGAAATCTACTAAAATTGGGATGTCAGATTGCAAAACCTCTTTATCAAAATTTTGGTCTGTTAATTCAATAATTTTAGACATAAACTTAATTTTATTTTTTTATTAATTCTACACCAAACATTGCCTCATATCAACAAACAAGATAAGACAATGTTTACTTTTTTATTATTTATTTTTTAATTCATCTAAGCGTTCTTTGATTGCTTTCATTTCGTTTTCTAGCATCTCTTTCTCTCCTTGTAATGATTCTTTTTCTTCTGACTTGGTCCAGAATCGGCGAGAGCCGAATCCACCACCAAATCCTCTATTGAATCCACGACCAGCTCCGCAAGGGCCTCTCCCCCATCCTGTTCCAGGACCCATACCGGCAGGACCATTTCCATCATATCTTGGCATATATTTATTGTTTAAAAAATTAATTAAAAAATGTGTCGACTATGTTTTGATTATATACCCATAACTATTAATAGTCAACAAAAGTTATCCACAACGAGTGAAGCCCGCCATAATATGACGGGCTTGTTGTCTTGTTGTAAAATTGTTGATTATGGAAGAAAGAATTTGAGTTTAACCCAGGCTTTCGTTTCTTCATCAGTTATATTATAACCGGCGAAAGAAGCAACAGTGAAAATATCATTTATCTTATACTGATGAAGTAATCCCAAACTGTAACTCTCGCCTCCACCCATGGACGTAAGAAAGTTCAACCCCAGTTTGTGGTCCGGAGATAACTGATACAATATTCTGTTGTCAGTACTCCATGAATCAAAATACTTAGCAGCAAAAACAATGTCATTCCAGTTCTGAATCAGACACTTGCCAATGGCAATATCAATTCTAGGCGCTAAATCAAATTCATCGCTGATGCCATTATCTTCTAAAGTGAGCAACAAGGGTGAATTAAAACTAACGGAACCAATATCAAACATTGGTCCAACACCAACCATGAACAAATCACCATCTGCGCTGACCACCACCTCGGTCAGCCAGTTCTTTTCCATATGGTCCCATCCAAAAATGAGGGACCCTTCATGTGATAGTTTTGCGAGGAAAAAATTCCCAGCAAACAGGTTAGCTGTAAAAAAAACTGCAATAATCATTGAAAAAACAATTGTCTTTTTCATGATTTCTCCTTTTCTTTTTTTGTTCGTTTTTCTTTTGAAAGAACGAATCTTATTTAAAAGAATAGCATAATTCCCCCTTTTTGTCAAGACAAAAAGTTTGGTGGCTCGGCCACCAAACTTTTTTTAGAATTCTTTAAAATTTTTATTTGCTTTGTAGTAAGGGCAGTCTAATGGTAAATTTTACGCCTTTCTCTGTATTCTCGGCTACAACTTCTCCATGGTCCTTCTTGATGCTATCTCGTACCATAGCAAGACCCAAACCTGTGTTCCCTGTTTCTTCATCCTTAAATCCCTTTTCAAATATTTTTTCCTGAATTCCGTCTGGAAGTTGACTTCCATTATTCTCAACTTCTATTATAACATATTTTTCGTCTTCTTTATTAATTGTTATGTCTATTTCTGTTGCTTGACCGTGCCTGAAGGCATTAGCAACAATATTATCAAGAATTGAACACAAAGAAACATTTGTTTTAATTAAACATTTATCATGACTATCATTTATCTTAATTTTTAAATTATCATAAACATTCTTTATGTCTTCTGCTACTTGCCGAACATTATATAAATTTAATTCTCCCGATGCTATAGCTTCTTCAGTCTCATCTACTTCTTTAATTAACATCTCCATTCCTTTAATCTTTGATTGGGCTTCATCACGAACATATTCTTTGTCTTCATAATTGTCCATATCTAAAAGATGAGCAGAAGATATCAAAACTGCCAGTTTGTTTATTATATCATGACGAAATATAGAAAGAATTATTTGTAAGGAATTTTCTTTCTCAGAATCTTTATTTTTTTCCAATGACTTAACTTTGGTGTCACGAATTATATCAATTGCATTTCTTATTTTTTTTTCTAATGCATCAGATGTTATGGGCGTTTCTTCATTATTTTCATTGAAAAATTTTGATTTAAATAATTTTATAATCTCTGTTGTTTCTTTTTCGGCAATATCAATAAGTGATTCCAAAGAATTGGATTTTTGTTTTTTTTCAGAAGGTTTATTTACATCGTCCAATGGTGGCTGTAGTTCTTTGTCGTCATTTTCGTAAACACTCATATTAAAATTCATTAAATTAATTAATGCTCCAGAATTTTTAATTCTACTTGATTATTTTCAATTTTTAATAATCCCCTACCTCCGATAGGAAAAGTAATCATAGGATTAGTGTGCCCAAAGTTCACGTTAGAGACAATAGGCATTCTTGCTAATTCTTTTTTAGAATGAATAATATATTTTAGTTTATCAATATTTATATCTACTTTCTTCTGGAATTTGCCAATAACAATACCTTTTACTTTGTTGAAATTCGGTTGATGGATAAGCGATTGTAAATTACGGTCAAAATCTATACTAAAAGAATCTCCTGCCATATCATCGTCTTCTATAAACAAAATTGAATCAGTTAAATCAGGCATAAATTCTGTGCCTTGAAGTAAATTAAAAGTGCACAAATTACCGCCCAAAATTTTTCCTTCAGCATGACCTTCGTTAATAATAATAAAACCGTCATTTTTAATTAGATTTCTTTTTTCCTGGTCTATATACCAAGTATCATCACTCCATGTTGGAGATGGTTTTACTTCAAACCCTTCTTCTTGCATTAAACATTTTTGAAAATATTCTAAATTATATTCAAATTCTTTTTTCATGCCCCATGTTGAAAAATGAAGCCCGTGATATGTAATCAAGTTTGTTTTGGCAGTTATAGCGTTTAAAAGCGCTGTTATGTCTGAATATCCACACAAAATCTTAGGATTATTTTTAATCAAATTATAATCCAAATAAGAAAGAATTTGATTGGAGTTAAAACCACCAATCACAGTTAAAATTGCTTTAACTTTTTTATCTTCAAAAGCTTGGTGAATGTCATCCACTCGAGACTCTACAGAAGAGGACATAAACATATCTGATTCTCCGCAATGTTTTGAAAAGCTCACTCGAAAACCTTGAGATTCTATTTTATCCTGAGCTAAAAAAATATTTTCTTTAGACAACAAAGACAGACTCCGCGCCGGAGCAATAACTCTTATCTCGTCTCCTGTTTTTAATTTGTCAGGAATTAACATATCAATTATTGTCTCAGATTCTTTTAAAATTAACAACTAAAAAAATAAATATAAAAGATCGACACAACCTCCCGTTACACCGATCTTTTATTTTAAAGGTTTTCAAAAACTGATTATTTCTTGCGAGCCTTGGTTGCTTTCTTGGTTACTTTCTTGACTGTCTTGCGTACAGGTTTCTTGGTCACTTTCTTGGCGACCCTCTTCTTTGCTACTGGTTTCTTCACTGCTTTCTTGATTACTTTCTTTTTTGCTACTGGTTTCTTCACTGCTTTCTTGATTGCTTTGCGTACAGGTTTCTTAGTTACTTTTTTGCCAGCCATATTTTTAAAAAATTATATAAACTTTTTATAACTTGATCGCCGACCTTTAGATGTCTTATATATTATAATACAATTAAATTTAAAAAGATACTGTAAATATTTATCAACAGTTGAATTATTTTTCTTTACAAATTTTTTGTTGAGATAAATTAACAACATCTCCGATTGAACCATTCGAGATGTAAAATGTTTTTCCTTCGTCATCACACAATACCGTAGAACGCATAGTAATTCTAATAACCTCACCCTCAAAATTACTTATTTTTATTCTATCGCCTATTCCATATTGATTCTCTATTAAAATAAATAATCCCGAAACGAAATCTTTGACCAGAGATTGAGCTCCAAAACCAACAGCCAAACCGAGCACCCCTAGTCCAGCTAGTATTGGTTTTATGTCTATTCCAAACAGATTTAAAATCATAAATAAGACAACAATATAAATAACAATATTACCAATAGCTAGAACAACATGCCCTAAAGTTTTTGCTCTTTTTTCTTTTTGGGAAACATGTTTATCGTCTCCGTCATCAACTATCTTAACAATTCTTTTAACTATGGTTCTTAAAATGATCTTTCCAAAAGCGAATAAAAAAATTATCCAAATAATATCTATAGCGTTTTGTCTAATAATATTAATTATAAATTCTAACATAAAGTTTATTTATTTAATGTCTAAATAAATGATATCTCACCTCAATTAAAAGGTCAAGACAGAAAAACCGTCAATGACATGACGGTTTTTCTGTTCTATTGAATAATTAGATTTATTTAATTCCGTTTGGAAAATAACTTCGAAAACCAGCCGAACAAACTAAATCCTTGCCTTTCGTCTGTAATTTCTTTTTCTATTTCAGAACTTACTTGCTTCATAACTTCAATTTGCTGAGTTAATATTTCTCTATCTGTTTCATTCTCTAACCCATCTTTCACAACCTCTAATTCTTCTATTTTTTCTTGATGCTTGGTTAGTTTTTCTTCTGCTATATTTAAATTAGAATTATCAGATCCGACTAAAAATTTAACAAAACCTTTTCGTTCTTGAGCCTGATTCAATGCAGTATCGGCTTCCTCTTGGATTTGATTTTGGACTCTAGCAATTTCTCTAATTTGAGTACCAACGCCTTCATTTCTTTCTGCAACTTGCAACATTTCTTGAACAGAATTAGCTACTTTACTGCGCCTGGCAACTGCTTGCTCACTTGGCTCATGACTTATTCCTTTTTTGACTTTTTCTCCATCAACTTCTTGGATAAATCCCTGTTTTTTTTGCCCCAAAACTTCATCATTTTCCACTTCTAACAAAACGCTCTCTTCGACCCTACGATCTTGAGTTCCGGTACCTTGAATTCTTTTTTCTATCCCAACCTCTTCTAATGGAACTTCTTGATCAAATTCCATTGTTTCTATATTCTGCTGATCACGAGTCCTTGCTTGCTCTTCTGCTCTTGCTTGAATTGAGCTAATGGGGAAAAGCGTTAAGACTAAAAGTGTGATTAAAATGAGTCTCAAATGTTTCATAAATAGATTGATTAATTAATTAAAACTTAAAGACTTCTTTAAATAAAAGATACCTTATCTTGGAGAAAAAATCAATAAGAAAAATATTCTCTTGTTTTGAGAACAAATTAAATTAAGTATTTCGAACGAGCTTCTGTAATCTTTTTTTCAACTTATGACTTTTGCAATGTTTAAGCATCCCGTAATACGATTGCATTGATTGATCAAAAAAATCCCTTGAAACCAATCCTTGATTCAATTTTATTTTGTTTTCCTTAATTTTACTAAACATTTTCTTTTTACTTTTGGTCCGAAGCGTTATATAATAAGGCAAGACAACATAGCCCAGGAAATCAATTCCCTGACTAAACTTTTTGATTTCAACTTTTTGTGGATGAAGTTCTAAATCCAGCTTCTTGTTTAAAAAATCTTTAATCAAGACAACAAGGCATTCAAGGTATTTTTGGTCTTGACTAACAATGGCAAAATCATCAGCATATCTAAAATAATACTTAATCTTTAATTGTTTTTTAACAAACCAATCAAATTTATCTAAAAATATATTTGCAAAAATTTGTGAGGTTAAATTGCCAATCGGCAAACCTCTCTCTTTTGAAAAACCATCCATATCATTTACGGAAAAACTTGATATAATCTGTTGAATTAACCACAAAAATCTACGATCATGTATTCTGTTTTTTATCATATCAAAAAGTTTTCGATGAGAAATGCTATGAAAAAATTTCTTAATATCACCCTTTAAAACATAAGCCGTTTGAGTATAGTTCTGGCTCACTTTCCTCAAAACATTGGATAAGTTTTTAACCGCCAAATGAGTGCCTTTATTATCTCTGGATGAATAGGAATGATAAATAAAAATAGGGTTAAATGTTCTATACAATTCTTTAAAAACAATGTGATGAATTAATCTGTCTTTAACTTCGGCTTTATCAATTATTCTGTGTTTAGGGTCGTAAATATGAAACCTGACATAAGGCTCGTGCCTATAGGTTAAATCATATAATTCGGAATGAAGTTTAAAAATATTGTCTTCCAAATGCCGTTCAAATTCCATTACATCATATTTTTTAGATTTACCATTTTTGAATTCGTCCCAACAAAGCAAAATATTTTCCAAACTAATTAAATTATCATAAATATTATGGAACATAAAAATAACGATATCCCAATAATTAAAAATTTATACGAGCTATATAAAATATACTATAGTTATTCTACTCTATTTCCCAAAAAAGACAGATATACTTTAGGAGCTAAATGTGAAATGTATATTATCGCCACGCTCGAACTCCTACTGGAAGCTAGTTGTGCTTATAGAGAAGAAAAACTGGAATTAATAAAAAAAGCCAACGCCAAGTTTGATACTTTAAAACTGTTTGTTCGTCTTTTAAAAGATTTAAAAATCATTGACACTAAAAAATACATTGAACTGCAAGGAAGAATCCAGGAGATCGGCAAAATGCTGGGAGGGTGGCAAAGATCTCTGGGTTAAGCAATAAATAAAGACCTCTTTAAACGAGATCTTTATTGATATAGACCTGTCTACCAGTAAGTAGGCGCAACCCGAGGAAGACGAGCCCGCCCGAATAGTTGTCATAAGCGTTAGCCAAATCGTCCGTGTTGTCGAAGTCAAGCTTGTCGTCGTTAGCTTTGAAGTTGAGCGAAGAGCCAGAGGACTGCCAGAAATTTGTCTTTTCCCATCTTTATCCACTGGGAAAATAGCTCGAAAAGTAATATTTCCCCTGTATTTTATTCGGCTCCTACCCGCCAGAGGCGGGTGTGCCTTGGCGCAAACCTTAGAAAAAGACAAGTAGTGCCTAAATTCTCGCATACTCTCCTATGGTCCAAATTTAAACCATAAAATTCTGATGCGTTGGTAGAAATCTAGAGTTTCGGCGAACCGTTATCCCCACCCGCCAACAAGCAGGACATGAGACCGGTTACATTAACCTACTCCTGTTCTCATTCTATCATACTTCACAAAGAAAAACTAGGTGCAACGTTGTCGCACCTAGTGTTTTTCAAAAATGACCAAGAACCAAAATTCCTAGTCCAAAGACCAAGAAGACAAAAGACCAAATTCCTTCCACTACCCGAGGAAGACGAGCCCGCCCGAACAGCTGACATAAGCGCAAGCCAAATCGTCCGTGAAGTCGAAGGCAAGCAAGTCGTCGAGAGCTTTGAAGTAGAGCGAAGAGCCAGAGGACCGCCATTGTAAAGCTGCTAAATCCAAGCCCGAGGTATTCCAATCTCGAGCAAGAATGTCGGGATACATCACCATAGCAATGGCAGTATCCATACCTGAAAGGATAAATCCTTCTGGTAATGTTGACATTTGCTTTCTGTCGGCGTTGACAGAGAACCCTTGTAAAGGATTCGGGAAATGAAGTCCGATAACAGGACCTTCTTTCATTCGCTCAATGAGCTGGTCATGGCGGGCCCCATCAACAATGCTGACATTATTAGCCAGAGTGCCTTGGCGATAATTATTGAAACTCCGATGATCAAAGGCCTTGCCATAACTTTCCTTAACTCCTGCCAGATACAGTTCCATTTCGGCACCAAGATCATTATTCACAATCTTGGGCATAATCACTGGCAGATAGACGCCTTTAGCGATATTGGCGATCTGAGGATTACCATTGACGATAGCCAACAGACGTTCGGTTTCGGACTTGAGCTGTTCGGCAGTTACGCCTGTGTCAATGCCGAGACATCCGTGAAGTCTCAAAATGCGATTGGCGAAATCCACGTCCTTCTTCAGTTTGGGCTGAATAAGGTGAAAATCTTTGTCTGGGTCACAAACGTTAGTTTGTAGTCCCTTAGGAATTCGGCGACCGCGTTTGTCAAAGAGTATTTTGACAATATCTTCAAATTTAACTGAAACCTCACCTCTCAATAATTTTTTTGCGTTCTCTTCTCCGATGATGTTAAGGAGCGCTTCATCTTGCCCTCTAGTCCAATCTGCGTATTTCATGTGTCCTCCTTTTCAGGCTAAAAGCCCGAAAAATATTTTTTTCCTCTGCCTGAGGATTGGGATCTTTCCGGAGTTGGAAAGATATGTTTAATATATCAAATTTTTACCAAAAAGTCAAGCATGCTTGCTTGACTAAAATTAAGTATTTTTCGTTCAAAATTGATATTTTTATTAATTTTTATTCATAACGTAAGGCTTCAATGGGATTAAGTTTAGCGGCTTGTTGAGCCGGATAATATCCAAAAATTACACCAATGGTCACCGCCACAGTGAAGGCTAAAATAATAGAGGAAAAATTGACAGTAGTATTCATTCCTCCAAAATGACCAACCAAATAAGAAGCTAAATAGCCAACCAAAATACCAATAACTCCTCCGATAAACGTTAGGGTGATGGATTCTATTAAAAATTGAAGACTAATATCTATTTTTTTAGCTCCCAGAGATTTACGCAAACCTATTTCTCTAGTTCTCTCGGTAACAATGGTTAACATCATATTCATAATGCCAATACCACCAACCAACAAAGATATGCCAGCAATAGCTCCTAAAAGCAAAGTCATCGTGCCCGTGACCGAAGACATTGTGTCCATAACATCAGTTTGATTCATAATATTGAAATCGGCTAATAAAGGATCATCAATTTTATGTCTCTTTAATAATAAAGAAGTGACTCCCTCTTGAACAATATCCATTAATTCTTTAGAGGAAACTTGAATATCAATAGAATTTATTGAATTAGTGCCCGTTAAATAATGTTGAGCTGTAGCCAGAGGGATATAAACCCTGTCATCAGCGTTCATAAAACCAGTGCCCCCCTTTTCCTTGGTTAATCCAATAACGACAAATTCCTGAGAATCAATTCTGATTTTTTCTCCTACTGGATTAACATCTTCTCCAAACAAATCTATGCTAGTTGTTGGACCAAGAACAGCTACTTTTGATATTTTCTGATTTTGAGATTCACTAACAAAGGTGCCCATCTCCATTTCTATATCTTTTACTGATGAATAATCTTCTTTTACTCCATAAACGCTAGTGTTGGTATTAGCCCCTTTGACAACTATCTGTTTATTGCTAGAAACTATTGGAGAAACGCTTTCTATATTTTCAACATATTTTTCAATTGCTTCAGCATCACCAAGGGTTAAAGTATTTGCTGAACCTCGACCGGATTTTACCATAGAACCAAAGCCTTGACTTGCTCCTGGACTAACCATTAATAGGTTGGAGCCTAATGATTGAATCTGATCTTCTATTTGAGTAGCAGCCCCTTGTCCAATAGAAATCATAGTAATCACTGAAGCAATTCCAATAACTATTCCTAAAATAGTCAAAGCTGACCTTGATTTATTGCTGGCCAGAGAAAAAAATGTTTCTTTAAATAAGTCAGAAAAAAACATATTATAAATATTTATTTTAGGATTGAATTATTCTCAGCACTATCGGAAACTATAAATCCATCCTTAATTTCAATAATTCTATTCGTATATTTGGCTACATACTTTTCGTGAGTGATTAGAATGATAGTATGACCTTTTTCTTCATTGAGTTTTTTAAATGTATTCAAGGCAATATCTCCACTCTTGGAATCTAAATTACCTGTTGGCTCATCCGCTAAGACAAGATTTGGTTCATTAATTAAGGCGCGAGCAATGGCTACTCTTTGCATCTGTCCCCCTGACAATTGGTTCGACAAATGATTCCAACGATCTTTGTCCAGGCCAACTGCCCTTAAAGCTTTTTCTGCTTTCTCTAAACGTTGAGATTTTGATGTCTGGGAATCATAAATTAAAGGAATCATAACATTCCTTAAAACGCTAGCCCTAGAAAGAAGATTAAAAGATTGGAAAACAAATCCAATCTCTCTTGACCTTATTTCAGCCAATTCGTTATCTGACAATTCAAAAACATCTCTATCGTTCAAAAAATATTTACCTTCCGTTGGTCTGTCTAAAGCTCCTAAAATATGCATTAAAGTAGACTTCCCAGAACCCGAAGGACCAATTATAGACACAAACTCGCCCTTCTTGATCTCAAAGGATACTTTTTTCAAGACTGTCAATTCATTTTGCTTTCCAACAAAATATTTCTTAACAATATTCTCGCACTTGATCATTAATTTTTTTTATTAACTAATGCATTATCATTCTCATCGTCCCGTTCATGCTGCTTCCTCCCGGAGCCCTGAAATTTTCTCTTGTCCCCGAATTAATAATATTCCCACTTCCTGAGCCTTGTAGAATAATTTCGTCACCATCAGTTAGTCCTTCGGTAATTTCTGTCGTTATTTCATCAGTTAATCCCGTGGTAACCATTATTGGTTGAGGTTCCCCCTCGACTAAAACACTAACTATCTTTTTGTCTCCCATTTCTTTTATAGCTTCCGCCGGAATCAATAAAGCATCTTCACAAGAATCAATAACGATTTCTGCATCAACACTCATGCCTGGTTTAATTTTCTCATCTTCAATATCAAACCCTATTTTAATACCATAACTTACCACTCCACTAGAAACATTACCAATGGCATCTATTTCTATTATTTGACCTTCAATAGATAAATCCTCTAAAGCGTCAAATTTTAGAATAGCCTTTTGATCAAGCTCTATCTGCGCAGCTTCTATTTCATTAAGAGTTATCTCAGCTATTTTTTGAGTAGTGATTAAATTAGATATAACTGTACCGGTGGTAATAGAGTCACCAATAGCAAGATTGAAGCCAGAAATAATTCCGTCAAAAGAAGCCCTAATTGAATGATTATTGTATTCTTGTTGAACGCTCAATAAAGAATTTTCTTTCTGTTGAACCGACAACTCTTTGCTTTTGATTTCTAATTCTGTAGCTCCTTTTTTTAAATCTTCTATCTTTCCTTTTTTCTCTTGAATAGACCTCTCAGCTTCAGCTATTTCCAAGGGGTTATTTTGATCCATCTCTATTAAGTCTCTTTCCGCGCTTAAAATACTTTCCTTATAATCTTCTATTGACCTTTGAGCGGATAAAAGGCTGGAAAGATGACTATTGGTATTGCCAGTATATGAGGTTAAACTAGATTGATAACTCGTTACATCACTATAAATTCTAAAACCTTTATCTGTTCGATATTCGACCCAGCGGTCTAGCATATTAATCTCGCTCTTGATATTATCAGCAACCTTTTTAGTAGTTTCTAAAGTCTGCGTTAATAACTCTTCAATCACGCTTCTATCTGAATATCTGTTTGTGTTTCGGTAATTATCAAAATTCGCATCATAATCTTCTTTAGCTACATGATAATCTTCTTCAGCCCTATCCATGTATTTTTCAAAGTCATCTCTATATTCGTAATCAGCAATAGAATTTAGTAAAATTGAATTATTGGTATTTTGATTAACTCCCACTTCTTTATCGGAAATATCATAACTAAACAAAACAGTATCAAGTTCTGTTATGATGTCTGGTAAATCTAAAAAAGCATTAGCAATATTGTTATAAGCATCTTCATAGGCTTTTTCCAAATTGTCTTCTGCCTTCTGTTTCGCCTCCATAGTATCTTGATAATTATTGGCGTGAGTTGTTATCATTTTGGTCAAAGAATCCTCAGCGCTGGTCAAAGAATTTTCCGCCTGAAGCAAAGTATAAGCATCAACATCTTCCAGTAATTCCTGTAAATCAATTCTAGAATTCTCCAAATTAGACTGAGCCTCATTTAAACTTCTAATAATATCACTTCGGTCTAGCTGAATTAAAATTTCTCCTTCGTCTACTTTTTGACCATTTTTAATGTTGATTATGGAAATATCACCAGCAATTTTAGGTTTGACTTCTACTTGATTCAAGGCTGAAATTTGTCCTGACCCAGAAATGGAAACAGTTAGATCTCCTCTTCTTACCTTCGTGGTAGAAAATTGGATATCACTGTTCTTTTCAGATAAATTTTTATATCCGAAACAAATACCACCAATTAACAAAAGCAAAACAATAACCAAAATTATTTTGTGCTTAAATAAAAATCTGAAGATTCTTTTCATAGATTCTAATTATATTTTAAAAAATAAATAAAATAAACCACCTCAAAAAAGATTTAGTTTCATAACAAAAACTCTTGCAATTTATTCATATATTAATACAATTGGGACTGTCAATTTATTTCAGTTATATTATATAGTTTATGTTTCTGACTTTTTTAAATCAGACATTCATCTTAACAAATTATTTAAATTTTTGCATAACCTGATTGACAAAAAAATCATCATCTGCTATAGTTATTTCGTTAGATATTTTAAATTCATTAAGAATCTAATACTGCTTAGTAAACGTAGGAATAGAGTCGGATTTCTATCTATTACTACAGGTTAATTATTTATAATTTCAAATTATGCAAG
>Ga0268281_1000279_pt1 | contig 40202 bp, 29 predicted proteins | sample saktaG_10_FD_190134 | JGI IMG/M metagenome (GOLD analysis project Ga0268281, IMG submission 190134) | Saline water microbial communities from Sakinaw Lake, British Columbia, Canada - sak_2011_5_24_50m | ecosystem: Environmental > Aquatic > Non-marine Saline and Alkaline > Saline ...
CCTAAGCACCCATACGGCCCGTCACACGTTCGCTACAACGGTCACCCTGGCTAATCAGATTTCTATCGAGGTGGTCTCAAAAATGTTGGGTCATTCCAGCATCAATATGACCAAGAAGTACGCCCGGATAGTCGATGATTTGATCCACCGGGATATGCAGAAGATTTATAGGAAGTACGATGAGGTAGTGATAAATTGATTTTTTCGCTACTCCACCTCCCCAATCGCTATCAATTTGCTGTGGAGGTAGCGACCAAGAGGTAAAATCCAATAGGTAGTAGATAGCGTTGAAAGAAAAAAGTAAATTTGTATATACTACTCAAATACTGGAAGTGGTATTGAATGGTATTATAAACTGAGAAACAATTGAACATTTTAACCTGGGGCGATCTGCACGGTCAAGATATCTGGAAAAAGACTGACGTCGATCGCTATGACAAAATTATCTTTCTGGGAGATTACGTGGACTCACTCTATCTGGATGATCAGACGATAATCCGGACCTTTACTGAGGTTATTGACTTTAAAAAGCAGTATCCTGATAAGGTTGTTCTGCTAATCGGAAATCACGAGATCAATTACCTGTTTCCAAAATACTGCCCTCTTGGTTACAGGGTGTCGAAAGTCGAGAATTTCCTGACCATTTTCTTGAAAAATTTTGACTATTTCAGGATTGCTTTCCAGTACCGGAATTATTTATGGACACATGCCGGGATCCATAAGGGGTGGTATCACTATAAGCTGAAGGAAAAGGTTGAAGAGACTGACAGGAACTTAGCCGATACCCTGGAACGATTATTCATCGAACGGTATCCGCCCCTTTTTGAGGTTGGCTGGGCACGCGGCGGCACACAATATGATGTAGGCGGACCCTTCTGGCTTGATGCTTCCCTGTTAATCAAGAAGCCGTTGGCAGGGTTGCATCAAATCGTTGGACATACGCATGTAAAGACCATTAAACACTATAAACCCTATCCTAAAGATCCCGAAACAACCGTAACCCTTTGCAATTGCGTGGAACGGGGCGACGGAAGCAGTTATGAGCTTTTCCTGGATGAAATAGAGGAGCAATGAGAAGACGAATCGGAGAGTTTATTATGTTTTTTCTGACCGGTTTTTTTCTGGTCGCGGCGTTTAACTTTCAACGCCCTGATAAGTATGCCCCTAAATTGCTGGTTGATACGCACTCCTCTATTCCAGTATTTGCAACCGATACAACTCTCTTTTTCGACACAGCTCATCATCCTGTTGGAACCTTGTATCCTTCAGGCGGAGTCGTTTACCTGACACGTCCCTTTATCATCGATTCCAACAGGATCCGCATCAGGATCTACGCCTGGATCTATTACGAACACATCTTCAATCTGGGAAACGAATGGCTTTTGGTTCAGGATGAGAATATCAGGGTGAAAAATAATTGTCTGAAGATTGGCCGGATAGCAAAAAACACCCGGCTCCCAAGGATCTGGTCTCCCAATGATTGGATATGGAACCTGGTCTCTTTCGATGGGTTTACCGAGATCAGGCACCTCAGGTCGTATGTAGATGGAAGATATCAGCCCATTTTCCGGGAACGTTGGCCCTATCCCATCAAAACTGATCTCACAACAGAAGGCAATAAATATCCGCCTCGAAGAATGGGGCCTGTGGTTCGGCTTTCGGAATTTTTAGCCCTGCTTCCAGTATTTGGGATGGTGGTTTTGCTTTGGTTCTACTTTCGCAAAACTAACCGGCTTTATTGTCGCGACCGATGGCTTCTTTTTGGGATCGACATAGTGAGTTTTGTCGCAGGGGCAGCAGTGGGATTTATGGTATGACCGGATGAATAATGTTCAATTCAAACCTTTACGAAGATCTTCAATTCGTTGACTCCTGCGTCCTTCCGCTTCGAAATACATCCTTTTTGCTTCAATGGCGGAGGCCATCTTTTCGTTGGCAACCGGATCATCAGCTACGTCGGGCAGTTTTATCAATTTAAGTGCTCCGGGAGTATTGGTTTTTCTGAGTAAGCTGAGAATATCCAAAACCGAGTTCCGATGCACGGTAGCTCTCTCAATATCCACCTTGTGCTGAAGTAGCGATATCTTATTTTCAATCCTTCCTATCAGGATCTTCTTTATTGCGTCGTCCTTGATCTGGTCGTTTATCTGTACCTCTTGTAATTCCTCAACTGTTCGTGCATTTCTGATGATCCCGTCGATCCGGGTTAGTATATGCCGATCAATAAATACAACGAGCTTGTCTGCACTCCTTCTTCATCAATTAAGGAGTTGGATATAACCGGGGCCTATTTACGGAAAATAATTCTTGATCCGTTTTCTTCCTTAATGACGAAAGCGAATAAACTCATCTTAATCCCTTCTATGCATACATGGGTTCTGCCTTTTGATGCTCTCCCTATTAATGATACAATTGGCGAAATAGGAGAGGGGAGACTCATTGAACGATACGTTTTTCAAAAAGAATTTTCCCTCACCTCATGGCAAAAAGATGACAATGAAAGCGAGGTTCCTGACGTAAGGATACTTGCTGTAGCTCCGAGATTTAATGCTCCCTTAAAAAAACAGTTGTCTCGATTAACCAGTCGTGACACATCCCTGATCGACCTACCAGGATCCAGGAAGGAATGTTTGAAAATCAGTGAATTTTTTCCAACAAAGCTGATTATTGGATATGATGCCACAGAGCAGATGTTCGATTCCTTGGCGCCTCACTTTTCTGTCATCCATCTTTCGACCCATGGTGTTCCTTCGAAAGAGAATGACAAACTACAAATGCTTGCATTTAATGCAAATCCAAGCGATACGCTTCAAGATTGTTTTCTTACATTGTATGAGATCTTGAATATGAAGTTATCAAACAACCTGGTTGTATTAAGCGCTTGTCGGTCGGCGATTGGAATTTCAAATAAAAGTGAGGGGTCTATTAATCTTGCTTGGGCGTTCCGCCAAGCAGGGGTAAAGTCGATTCTGGTAAGTCAATGGGATGTTAACGATTATGCTTCTAGCGAGATTATGCCGGCATTCTACAAGTCGCTATCCGACGGATTTGGCAAAGCAGAAGCGTTAAGGCAGGCAAAGCTGGATTTCATTGCAGGGAATGACCCTCTTTTTCACCACCCCTATTACTGGGCCGCATTTGATTATATTGGGGATAACTCTCAGCTATGCTCCGGGACCTCACTTTTTGGTAATTTCCGAGGAGTGTATTTCTATGCAGCGATGTCAATTATTTTACTTATTACCTTCTTAATCTGGCGTTATAGGATAAAGAACTTATAAGATCCGGACTCGTTGTATTGCAAGTGAGGTATTTACCCAAAGTATTATTGATTTTTGGATTCCTTTACAAAGGGTAGTAATTTATTTTCTTTTGTTAAATCAAGAAGAAATGTTTCACCTGAAGGCAGTTTGTAAAAATATTCTAACTGACCATCAACAGTCATTTGTCTGATAATACTACCATCCATATCCTTATATGAAAGATAGAGGATTCCCTTGTGGACAAAATAGTATCCCACCATCTTTTCATCCCTGACAATCTTCACTTCTTTAAAATACAGGGTCGTGTCAATGGGGGTTTCACCTCTCACATTTATACCAATGTCGTGTATGGGTATTTGAGCTGTCCCTGATGCCATGGCGACGAAGCCGTTGACTTTAATCCGTTCTGCAGGGTTTATCAGGATAAATGCCAAAATAAGACAAGCCGCCAGCGATAATGCTGTCGATAAATAGATAATTCTCCGCCTTCTTTTGGTTTTAGCGATGTGCTCCCGAGTAATTCCCTCCACAAGATTTGAGAACGTGCTGTTGTCTCTTGACCGAACAAGATCAATCATTTCATTTTGAATATGGGAATTCATATAATCCTCTTTCATTATTTCTATATCGTTACGTACAATATCATTGATGCTTTTAATAGTTAACTCAGATAATCATAGCCAACCTTGATTCGGATTTTCTTTTTAACATTACTCACTATCTGTTTTGCCGAATCGGCTTTGTATCCTGTTATGGCTGATATCTCCTTGTATTTCAGTCCTTCAATTTGTAAGCGTAGGAGTTGCATGTGATCTTTATTGGGACAGTCATCTTCTATAGTATTAGCAAGTTTCTTAAGGTCTATCGACGAAATAATATCCTCTTGATCCGATTGTTCGGGAAGACGATGATGATCCATATAAACCTCAGCGGGTCCACTGCTCCTTTTTCTTTGAATCTCCATCTCCTTCACTAAATCAGGGCTATCTTGAGGATGATATGCTAATTTGATCTTGTTTTTATTGTAATGATCTATCGCTTTTCGTTGACAAATTATTCTGAGTAAACCAAACGGGTTGTCAAAATTCTGCTTACTAATGGTTCTGTAAAATTCCAAAATAGAATCCTCCACAAGATCTTCGATGACAAGTGTCAGCCTCTGAGATTCAGATTTAAACCAGTGTTTATGATACAATCTATCGGCAATGAATTTTTCTGTTTTGCGTTTTACATGCTCATGTATTTCGGGACAATCAATCAGGTTTATCATGGCGAATTGGCTAAACCTACCAGGGGTCAAAACGAAGAAATCGTCCGGCTCAATTCTCAATTTCTGTTTAAACTTTTTAAATTGCAGCTCGACAAAATTGTCAAGGATAGTTTCCTGGTTTTTAAGTTGTTTCCCCTCTAACATCAGCGAAAACATATTCTTTACTAAATCTTTTGTATCCTTTTTGAGTATATTAAGAAGTTCAATATTAGGGGTGATAACGATTGATTCATAAAGTTGCAGGCTTTCGAGACATTGTTTTGAAAGAGATTTGATAAGGTCAGAAGATCGCGACGAAGGGTCTTGAATAAGCTTTTCTCTATATGAAACCATCTGATCTCTGATGAAGCCCACAAGTATCTCCTCCTTATTGCATCTACATCCTGTCATTCGAGTCAAACGATTCATGCCATCTTGTACCATTTCTATCAGTTTGGGAATGATTATACGAACGGTATTTTCATCCTGAGTAAGAAGTCCCTTCCATAGCTCTCTATGATTATCTCGCATATCTATTATCATAATTTTTGTGAAAAGGTAAATGGATTTAAAAACGAAAGTAAACTATTACGTGAGTTCTTTAGGTTTTTTGTTTTATAGAACAACTCGAATGCTATAAAAATGATAGTTATACTGCTAAAAATCAATAAAGTCCAATTCATTGTAGAGATAGCCCTGCTCTTGACTAAATCTGATCCGACACAAATGAAACTCCCCCAGTAATAAGGATGTTTGTAAGCAGTCTCAGTCCTGAAATAGAACTGTGTTTTTTTCAGTGCTTCATGTGCATTGATACCATTCAGATAATATTCCATGAATTTTCGGATGAAAAGCTGGGTAGCATTATCATCAATCTCCCATAAACTGATAAGAACATTATGCGCTCCGGCAATCCTGAATCCACGCTGAAGCCCATAAATTCCTTCGCTGTTTATCGTTCCTAAACCACTTTCGCAGGAGCTAAGAACAACTAAGTCCAAATCATTGAAAGTAAGATTCGAGATTTCAAATGAGGTTAGAATACCATCATCTGTACCTAGAGGAGAAAGGTCTGCATTTTCCAGGCTGTTTTGAGCGCCTGCAAGTAAAAGACCCGAATTGAGCAATGACTGAATTAGCGAGTTATTTATCTCGGGAGTCGCAACGGAATTGCGGATAGTTGATGTTCCTTGGTCCGAATCAATAGAAACTCCACGAAAGAACCCATGTGTTGAAAGAACCAGCATATTCGGCTCAACCAATTTCTTTAACTGATGTTCCGTGGCTTGGCCCGAAAGAAAAAGATCGGTTATCCATCCTGTGTTTCTGAGTAGGCTGTCCAAAGCCATCACTTCTTTAAGAGTGCCGGGCAGTCTCTTGATCTTAATACCATAATTTCTTGTTTTGGATACACTATCTGTACTCTCAATTTGATGAAGCAAATCATATGCAGGGTCTCCAAAAAGCGCCGCACGGCTTGAATTTCGTTGTCTTTTGGTTCGTTCGGGCTTGAAGTCCTGAACGGAATTCAGAATATAAAATTCTTGATGATCTCCAAGGTACTCGTTTGGTGAAATTTGCAACGCTCCGATATTGACAATATGATATACGCCATCAGGTAATATGTAAATTTTCCTTTTTTTTGCCAGGATCTCTTCAAGGGGTTTCCAGAAATGAATGTAGGAATCGATATCATGGTATTCGTAATCAATGTTGCACCCAAGCTTGATATTTTCCAGGTAGGAGTTATAAAACTCATTGTCTAAACGGTTGCCCTCAGGTATTCTAATGAGTAATGGATGATCCTTTGTCTCAGTTGTAAGAACCAATGCCAGATAGACGATGGAGTCATTCTTCACAAAGTCATAGAAAGGAAACCGGATTAACATAACGAATGCTTCATTCCTGGTCAAAGCGGATTGGATTTGTCTCCAATTAGAAACCTTCCGATCCTTAATAAATTTCGTAAAGGCATCAGATTGCTGGTTAAGAGCTTTTTCCAGTGAATCCATTAATCCAATGATGGAATCCGATGTGCTGAAGTTCGTCCCCAAACCACTATAAAGTGAGTTTGAAAAATTTTCTTTAGTATCAACCCAGGTTTGGTACAACTCTGAAAGATTGGAGTCGTTCGCCAGGTCCCTTTTTAAATGCATAGTGGAATTAAGGAGCATTCCTGTAGTAAGTGCCTGCATGTCAAATGCCTGATCAGGGAGATCCGGGAACGATTGTGTATTTTGAATGAGGAAGGATAAAAAGCGATAGTAATTTATTGTTAGTGCCTCGAAAAATTCGGATCGTTGGTTCTCTGTCATGAAACTGAAGTAGTCTGGGATAATATCTTGAAGTTGCCTTAAGGACTTCTCAAAAATAAGTTTGGATTCTATGCTTTTTCCCTGATAACTTAAAATCGAAGCGATTGCACTCTCACATTTGATATAGTTGGGATGAAATGTTAAACGGTTTATCATCATATTCTTGCGAGCTTTTTCTAGATAGGATATGGAGCTATCAAAATTCACCTCCTGGGCGAAAACGATCGATATATTATAATAGGCAGTATGTAATGAAGTATGATCATTGTTCACGCGTGTTTCTATATCAATTTGTTTGCGTAAAATCTGTTTCGCCTTTGTTAAATTTCCACAGGTAATTTCAATAGAAGCCATCTGTGACAATGTCGATAGATATAATGAATGTACTTCACTGACTTTGCTGCTGAGTGTCTTTAATATGACTTTTTCAATTTCCTTGGCAGTATCTAATTTCCCTTTATGAATATAAACTTTTGCCAGATTACTCAGTGTGTAGGCTTTATTTAGTTTCAATTCATTCGTATTATTTTCATAAATGGCTAATGCTTGTAATGCAATTTTCTCAGCCTGTTCATAATTCCCTAAAACAAGATATAAAGTAGCCAGATTATTCAAATCACTTGCATAAAAATCGTGGTTTTTTCCGTAGTAATTTTTATTTATCTCTATAGATTTAGACAACAATTCTATTGCTTTGGGAAAATTTCCCTGTAGTTCTAACAGGATTGCAAGATTGTTGTAAGAGACTGCTAAATGTGGGTCATTTTCAGAAAAAGCCCGAGTTGAATAATTTGCGACAAGTTGAGTGTAATACACAGCTTCTGAGAGCATTCCCATATCATGATATAATGCACCAAGATTATTAATTGGAAAATAGTAGTTTGTGCTATCTAATATTTGAATCCTCTTATTGATTGACATGGCTTCCAGAAACTTTGCAAGTGCTTTATTAAAATTTCCTGTCGATCTGTATAACTCTCCTAGGTTAGACAAATCTGTTGAATAATCAAGATTCGAGGTTCCATATAGCATGGAGTCAGTTTCGCATATTTTTATGATAATGGATTCAGCCTTGATGTAGTTTTCAATATAATAATACATGATGGCCAACTCGTTTAAAAAAAAGGTATAGTTAGAATCTGGCACGGTCCCTTCCGGATAAAACTTTTCAAGATAAGACTCCAAAAAATGAATCCCTCCTTTAAGGTTACCTGACTGATAGTAGGAGTCTATAGTTTCAATTATCTCTTGCTCGGTTTTCTGAGACCTCGCAACAAGAAAACTGATGAAGAGTAAAAAAAACAAACAATATCTCATATCTGTCTGATTCGAATGTTTATGATGTAAAATTAACCTTTTGTCAGGAATTCCTAGCAAATGTGTTATCTCACATTTACCTTTTTGTTTTTTCTTGGATAACCTTAGAAAGAACATTATTAACAAATGAAAAATTAATCATTTAAAAAGGAGGTCAAAATGTTAGTTAATATCCTGATTTGTACAGCAATCATGTGGGTTTTACAAGCTGTTCTGATTCTACCCATTAGCACATATATGGCTAATAAAAAGCTGTCAAAACTCAATCTGCCTGTTTTTGCATCAGGCAATGAAAATTTTGAAAATCTGCCGGAGACAGAAAAGAAGAAGGTAAATGAAGTATCTACATTCTCTTACATAGCAACGGATTTAACAGTAATGGGTCTGGCTGGATTCCTTGCCGGAGCATTATTTGGAATATTTTTTATCGGAGTAAGTTTTGATAAAAAGGGATGGCCAGGTATGGCCGCATTTATTGTCCTCAGTCTCTTAGGATCAAGTATGTATTGAAACTTGTCCTTTACTCTCCAAAACGGCTCTGTAGTATCTTCCTGAAAACATCCGAAACATCTCTGGTCTCTCTTTTGTCCGAAAGGGAAAAAGAAGTTCTTCGTCTGGTTGCAACGGGAAAATCATACAAACAAATCGCTACACTATTACATATTCAGCATGATACAGTAAACCACCACAGGAAAAACATGATGAAGAAACTTAAGATCAGGAATATTCAATTACTGACCTGTTTTGCAATTGAGCATGGATTAATTTAAAAATACCCCAATTTGGGTATTGATCTTTAGTACGTTAGATTGTAATATTACTATGCATTTTATAATGACAAAAAAGACAAATAAAAACGTGGAGTTCAGAAACCAATCAAAAAAACGGAGCGAAAACCACACGAGTATGGAAAATTTAAAAGGAAATATAAATGGAAACTAAAAACAAGAAACCGAATTTTCTTAGATATAAGATTCTTTGGCCAAATCAATTTCTGAAAATGATGGCATTAATCATCATTGGATTTTCACTTTATAGTTGCGCCAGTCTTAATAGCACAAACGAGCAATCAAGAATAAGAGCAGTAAATAAAATCACAGACCAGAATATCTTGTTCAAGGTAGCTATGGATGATATAAACTATGATGTGAAGATAGCCGCATTTAATAAAATAACTGACCAAAATCTTATTGACAAATTAGCAATTGAAAGTAAAGAACCAAAATTGCGTTTGGTTGCAATACAAAAAGTGACGGATCAGAATATCTTGTTTAAGGTAGCTATGGATGATTTAACCTATGATTTGAAGATAGCCGCATTTAATAAAATAACTGACGAAAATCTTCTTCAAAAATTTGCAACTGAAAGTAAAGAACCAAAATTACGTTTTGCTGCAACAAATAAAGTCACAGACCAGAATATCTTGTTTAAGGTAGCAATGGATGATCTAAACTATAATGTGAAGATATCCGCATTTAATAAAATAACTGACCAAAATCTTCTTCATAGATTAGCAATTGAAAGTAAAGAACCTAAATTACGTTTAGCAGCAATAAATAAAATCACAGACCAGAATATCTTGTTTAAGGTAGCTTTGGATCATATAAACTATGAAATGAAGATAGCTGCATTTAATAAGATAACTGACCAAAATTTTATTAACAGATTAGCAATTGAAAGTAAAGAACCAAAATTACGTTTAGCAGCAACACGTAAAGTAGCAGACCAGGATATCTTATATAAAATTGCGTTAGAAGATAACAATGAAATAAGAATTGCTGCAATGAGCGGGCTAATGCAAAGTCAATTAGCAAAATTGGCTACTGATTTTGAAGAACTAACGCTAAAATTGGCAGTCATTGATTTGCTTAGCGACCAGATTGAATTAATGAATATTTCTGAATATAATGATAATTGGGATGTTCGTAAAGCAGCGTTCAAGAAGCTAAATGATAATTCATTAGATATGTTGACCCAATCGGCAAAAGATCCTGCCCTAATTCTTTCTGCAAAAATTCGCTTGGGGCGTACTAGTTGGAATGAAGCCTTTTCTGGTAAAAGAGGTTCCGCCGGTACATTAGGTCATGTTATTGGTGCTGCTGCACTAGTTGAAACTCCACAACCCACATCAAATGATGTCGTTTCGGCTTGTCACAAATTTATCCAACTTGGTGATGCTTCTAGGATTCCAGAATTAATCTTTCTATTAAATAAGTTTGGGGATGTGACTTTAGCAGAGGATTACATGAATTGTGGCGAAAATTCTTTAGAAGACGCAGGGTGTAAATGGGGTAGAGCACGTGGTTATACATGTACTACAGGATATGGCTCAAATAGAGTTCGTTGGGGTTCGAAAAAATGATCAGCAGAAGTAATTTCTTCGTTTTGCTTTAGTTACAAAAAGGCCCCGATCCTTGTTAAACCTGAACAACCGTTTTTAAGCGAGATAACCACGATCCATGACATAAAATGTGCCAGGTTCAGATCAATTAGCGTATGTGCTTTAACGGCACCTATATGTTTTCGGAACTTCGCCCATGGAAAAGACTCAGGCACAATTCAATGCTGGTATTATCAAGCGCATTGGCCATTCCTATGTTCTTGTGCAAGTGAGGAAAGCTCTTACCGAAAGGCCTAAGAAATAAACCAATTATCGGTTTATAAAGATTTCCTTTCCAAATATCCAGAAAGTGCTCATATTTACGAAATTCAGGATTCTGTTTACAAACAAACTTTTAGATTTGTTAAGGATACAGGCACGATCGAAGCCTATAGAAACTACATGTTGGAATATCCCAAAGCCTCATATATATTTGATGTATATTCAGAAATATTTCAGTTAATAAAAAAATCCGATTTACTTTGTAAGAATGTTGATTCCGTTGTTATTATATACAATTTGTTCAATCTTAAATCTAGCCCATCTGGTGATAGTATTGCTGGATTGGTCTGGAATTTTATTAAATCGTCTTCTATTCAATATTATCCACATTTCATTGATAAGTTTACCGAGTCTGACTATGCAAAAAAAAGCAAGTCAACTAATAGATGGAATAGAATGGGAAATGATTGACACGAATACACTTATTATTACAAGAGGATGGAGTAAAAATAACAACATTTATTCCTGGTTTAGTAATACTGGGATGAAAGAGTATTGGGATACTCATATTTCCTGATATAAGCTGAATAATAAACCTTTTTGTTTTCTATCTCTTTCGCATCAGTCATATATTGAGTATTTGCAAGGAGGTAAGGTAAAGATTTATAAAATGTCAATTATTCCGAGAGAATTTGAACCCGATACATTACCATCTACATGCTCTGGGATAACGTTGTAAGCAAAATTTGTCCAGTTCTTTAGGGGGTTAAGACATCTGGTCTATCTTGCGGATTAGAGCCACAATTGTTATCGAATTACTATCTTTTTACGGGATGTGCTGTTTTTCCCTTTTGCTATAAGATAATATAACCCGGGCGGCTTGTTATCAAGATGTATCAGTTTTTGTATCCTGTTTCCGACCTTGATATTGCTCTCCTCAAAAACAGTTTTACCCAGCACATCAATAATCTGGATAGCAATGTAATCCTCCACAATGGAGTTGAGATCAACAGTAAAAACACCTGAAGTCGGGTTGGGATAAATGCTTATTCTCATACTGTATCTATTTTCCGGAACTGAAACCGGTGGTAGTATATTTAATATACTAACCGTATTCAAAGCCGAATTTGTTGTTATCAAATAACAACCATCCGTTGTCATGGCCAGTGTCCGTTCATAACTGCATGTGAAGGTTTCATCGGCAACAAAAATCGAAGTAAAAGTTTCTGTTTCACTACTTACAATCGTGATATCATACCTCTCAGGAGAGCCATATATGATAGCTCCATCATGATTGGCTCCGATTTGAGTGAGGTACAATTTTTCTTTATTTAGGGATACGGCTCCAGAACAGCCACCAACAGGTAAATCATTTATAATTTCATAATTTCTGAAATCAAAAAGTGTTTTATCACCAAATAAACCCGTATCGTCAAAAAATGCTGTTGAATCAGAAAATGGGATGTAATTGTCTTCAGGCGCCAAATTAGGAACAATCGCTTTTATAACCTCTGTCTCCGCGTCAAAGATGAGTGTCCCTGGTGCATTTGGAGGATAAGCACTGTAACTTCCATAAATATATATATCTTGGGCATCGGGAGATAGCATTAATGGTGTAAAAAGAGCCGAAGATGAGTATCCAAGCGTATCATATGTAATTACATGGAATAAGTTGGTGGTAAGGTCAATCACTTGTATCTGTTCCTCAATATTAGAACCAGCAAAAATGATTGATTTAAGGTATAATTTATTCGCATCCGTGGCTAAAGCTGATGAATGTGGCTGTGTTATATATCCTGATAATGTATACAAATTATAGGTGTGGAGTAAGCTAAAGGTGTTCATATCATATGCATTAATATAATTTTCGCAACCTATTGTATACATCACAGATGCAGCCTCATTTAATAATATAGTCTTAAAACATACATTGTTTATGATAATCGTATCGATTGTTTGTGTTTGGGTATCAATTATAATTATCGGACTCGGACCAATAGCAATTCCCATGGACCCGCAATCATCGAGCGGAAAATTGATAGGAGGCTGGTCTGTCAAGCTGGAAATATAGATTTTAGATCCGTTTGCATTTATAATTATATCAGATGGAAAGCAATTAAGGATAATACTATTTTCTACGGTTGCTGTAACAAGATCAATCACCAAAAGTTCAGCAGTGCCCTTGCAAACCACAAATGCTTTATGAGAGCCAGGGGGTATCAATACCTGTTGCGGTGAACGACTAACATTTATATTCGTTAGAATGTAATTTGTATCTAATCTTGTTCGGGTGTATTCTAAAGAAGATACAGGAGTACCAGCATAATTTATTATGCTTTCTGGGGATAAAGTTATTCCCTCTCGAAAAGGAAATGTCATCTCACATTTCTGAGGAAAGAGATGATTAGCTGATAACCAAAGAAGTAAAACCACAATTGTTCTCATGTTATTTCATTTTGATTATACCATTGACTTCTAATTTGACTACATCGTATACTTTTTAGAGATCTCCTCTTCTTTAGGTCATTTGCTTAAAACGACGAACACTCAATGGGTTCCCCAAAGCGCCTTCCACGGTTTCCATGGCCGAAAGATCGAGTGGGTGAATTCCCCCCGAATATACTTACGTTATCAAACTCTAAAATAAGTGTGATCTCATGGGCCCCACCTGTTCCCAGAAGAACCCCGGCCATCTGGATGTCATAGCTGTAAGCAAATTTAATACTCATATCTTCCACAAAGAAATAGCGATATCCAGCAGCTAGCATTAACGCGCTGGATGTTCGGTTGCCAAAGGCTCCACGGTACCATCCTCCGAGGTAGAAGTTAAATTTCGTGAGATTCAATCCGGCCTCGATTGAGTTCGACCCTCCTTGGTTTTGATAAATGATCCCCGGATTTAGTTTAAATCCATCACTTCTGGAAGAAGGATATTTTGAACCCCTGTTCTCAGCATCAATGACAACGTCTCCATGAACGATCCATTTGCGTCTCAATGGGGATTCGGAGGTAGTCAGAAAAGATTGATCAGGTTCGAAAATATGATCTACGGCAAATCCGAGTACACCCGAGATTGAGCCAGATTCACCTGCGAATTGGATAATCCCACCTGCAGCAAAATCGGGAAGATTCAGGGTACTTCGCTCAGGTTCTATAAAGTTTGATGAATAGATATTTCCGTATTTCTCGCTAAGTTGATCCGAAAAGACAAAGTCATCCCAATTTACCTTCTTCTGGAGGAATGCAGCTTTAATACCAACCTGTGCAGTCATGAATTTGGTAATGGGTATCCTCACAGACAAATTAAGACCTACCGAGAAATTCCTGATAAATCCTAATCCCTCATTATCCTGGTTAAAAATCAAACCAATACCACCAGAACCCGGTAGCCCCCGATCACCCAGATCCACACCTAAGAAATAGGACTTGAAATCTTCGGGAAGTGTGGGCCATTGGTCACGAAAGGCAAAATTAATCCGAAGCCCCGGGTACAACCCCGTATAAGATGGGTTGTAATAACTCGGAACATTGTAGAATTGGGAATAGTTTGGATCTTGTCCTTGAAGCTGTCCGATTGTGCTGGTCAACCCTAAAATACAGCATAGAATAGTGATCTTTTTCATGTTTCGCAGTATTAATGGTTAACGAATCAACGTAACTGTTCCCATTGTGGATGGAGAACCTTTGCCAATATCGGATCCCTCCCAACCTTTTCCAGTTTTGAACGTAGCGTTGATCTTCCATAGGTAGGTATCCTGAGGCATCAGTACTCCATTATAATATCCATCCCAGCCTTCTATTGGTCGACCATCATCATCAAGCCCTGTTGATTCCCAGAGAAGATGCCCCCATTTATTAAATACCATCGCATGGTAATACTGTAGGTTTACTCCGATCGGTTTGAATTTCCGAACACCCAAATTGATATTTGTAGGAGAAAAAGCATTAGGAACATACAGATTCTGGAAAATGAATTCATAGATACTGGAAGTGGTGTCATAACAACCATCCTTGTTCAGTGTCACAAGCCGGATGATGTATGCCCCATCATTTTCATACGTGATGATCGGATTTTCTTGTACTGAGGTTCTACCATCTCCAAAATCCCAGTCATAGGAGAATCCTGAAATAGATTGATTGATCAGCTTAATCTTGCCAGTCATGCCATCCAAATTCTCGTTGATCATAAAGGAAGCAATGGGGGACTCGAAGACCGTTATCGTCTGCGATACAGTATCATAGCAATCGTAATAATCGATTACCTTCAGGAAAATATCATAATTCCCGGCATTCATGTACAGGTATGTTGGGTTTGGTTTTATGATCGTATCAAATGGTTTATCGGGATCTCCAAAATGCCATCTCCATCTCCAGATCGTAGTATCTCCAGTGAGTGTGATATCCTCGAAAGCGATGTCATATCCCTTACAGGCTTTTGAGTATGAGAATGCTGCATCCGGAATCTGATATACCCTAGCCGTATCGATAAATGTGTCCATGCATCCGAAGGTATTTTCCAGGGTTAAAGTTGCAATAAACTTGCCCGAAGTTGAATAGAGATGTTCGGGATTCTCAAGCAACGAAGTATTGTTTATACCTGATGCCGGATTACCGAAGTTCCACGACAAGGCTTGGATTGAAACCCCATTACTGTCGGAGAGATTGATAAATCGTGATGTATTTCCCAAACAGACTCCAGAAACCAGGAAGCCTGCAATGGGTGACGGGTTGATATAGATACCCTGGGTAATCGTATCATAAATTGTAAATCCTCCCGACTGGGCGCTGATAACCAATGATATTTCATAAGGGCCTGGGTTTGAATATGTATGGTGAATCGTGTCGGTGAAACTGGTGTAGGTTCGGATATTCCCGTCGCCAAAATCCCATTTCCACTCTTCAATCATCGGAACCGGACTCGAACTGTCAGTAAAAATAATAGGGCCATTTTGGCAGTAGAGAGAATCAGGATATTTTGTAAAGTCCGCTTGAATACAATGTGATTTATACACTTGCAAGGCCGTTGTATCATAGCAACCTGTCATATTCGTTGTTTTGAGGACAACTGTGTAGAAGCCGTTATTCAAATACGGATGTGAGGTATTCCCGTTTGACTGCATGGTTGATGTAATTACAACGGGTGGAGATCCATCCCCGAAATCCCATTCCCACTCGATGTTGGATCCATTGGCGGGTTGGGAAAATTCGGTAAAATGCATGGTATCATTACACAACTCCTGGGTGTATGAAAACATTGGCGTGGGCAATTCATGAACAGTAATAGGCTGGATTGTCGGTGTAAGAGCCCTGCATCCAAAGCTATTGGTATAATTGATACTGATCCATTGACTTCCGATCGAGTTCCAGGTGACCGTAGCATTATTGCTGGTTGAAATTCCTCCTGAGGTGATGTTCCCACCACTTGAAACAGACCAGCTGTATAACGACATCAGCGGCTCAGTGAGGTAGATGTTGTTCGCCGAATCCAGGCAACTGGGATTTGGGCCTGTAATGACTGGTTCTGGCAACGGATTTACGACCACATCGTATACTGTGGGGGTGGGAGCAGAACATCCGAAGGTATTGGTATAGTTTACATTAATCCATCCATTCCCTGCAGTGGTCCAGGTAACAATGACCGAATTGGTTCCATACCCTGCAGTGATCGATCCTCCCGAGATATCCCACATATAGTTACTCTGACCTTGTAATGTATAATAGACGATACCTTCATCCATGGCACAAATATCTGTACCTGGACCAGTTATCAACGGAGCTGGTGTAGGATTGACCATGACATTAAACACCACGGGGATTGGGGCATCACATCCTTCTGCATTGGAATAATTTACACTGACAGTTTGAGGCCCCACGGTGTTCCAGGTAATAATTGCTGTGTTGCTTGTTGAGGTTCCCCCAGCTGTGATTGCTCCTCCGGCAGAGACTTCCCATATATAATTTGTCATCCCCGATTGGGTGGTATAGAGATTGTCTATCGATCCTTCACAAACAGAATCCGGCCCTGAAATGATCGGTTGAGGCAGCGTGTTTACATATACATTGTAGACGGTTGGATTAACTGCCCTGCACCCATCGATGCTGGTATAATTGACAGAAATGGTTTGGGCCCCCGGCGTATTCCAGGTTACGGTGATGGTGTTGGTCCCTCCACCGGTGTAACTATTCCCGGGAGAGATGGTCCAGGTGTAAGCTGACATTCCGGCTTCCGTGGTGTAAATATTCCCGGTTGAATCAACACAAACCGCATCCGGTCCTGTGATTGTGGGATCCGGTGAAGGATTGACAGTGACATCAAAAACAGTGGGGAGTTGAGCGCTGCAACCCGAACTGTTGGTATAATTTACTGAGACTGTCTTTGCCCCCGGTGTATTCCATGTTACTGTAATAGAATTCGTGGTTGATCCAGCCGTTATGCCTCCACCTGCCGAAATGTTCCATAGATAGTTTAATTGACCTGGTAAGGTAAAATAGACGTTGTTGGAATCTCCGGCACAAGCGATATCAGGTCCGGAGATTACCGGAACTGGATTGGGGCTGACAAGCACAAGCAAAACGGCTGGGGTGGCGCTTTCGCAGCCATTCTCATTAGTATACCCAACACTTACATTCTGTGGCCCCACTGAATTCCACGTAATGGTCACTGTGTTACTTGTAGGTGTACCTCCACCAGTAATTGTTCCTCCGGAAGAGACAGCCCAGAGATAGTTTGTCATTCCGGGTGTAGTATAATATATCACTCCTGTTGTGCCTTCACAAACAGAATCAGGACCTGCTAATAAAGCAACAGGTAATGGGTATACATTGACATTGTATACTGTCGGACTAGCTGCTGCACATCCAAATTCGTTCGTATAACTAATACTAACGGTCTTAGTCCCTGTAGTGTTCCAGGTTACTGTCACCGATGAGCTTCCTGGAGAGCCGCCGGAAGTAATAGTACCACCCGAAGAAACAACCCATGAGTAGGATGTCATGTTGGCTTCAGTTGTATAGGTGTGGCCTGCGGTTCCAACACAAACCGAATTGGGACCCGAAATGGTGGGTGTGGGCAAAGGAACTACAATGATCCACTGGGTTGTTGGTGTTAATGCAGGACACCCTCCCGGCCCAATATAATTAACGTTGACCGATTTAAAAAGCCCTGGATTACCCCATGTAACCGTTATTTCATTCAGCCCGGGTCCGGAAACGTAAGTCCCTCCATTAACTGTCCATGCATAATTGGTCATCCCAGACTCTGTATAATAGATATTATTTGAGGAGTATGCGCACGGTGTAAGAGGACCTGTTATTGTTGGAATAGGTAATGGCACTACGTTAACAGTATAAGCAGCAGGTGCACCTGTACTGCAACTGGTGACAGGGTCAGTATATATGACGGTTATTGTTTTGGTCCCAAGGGTTGTCCATTTAATGCTTAATGTATTGGTTCCTAAACCGGAAATAATTGTGCCATCCGGAGAAACAGTCCATGAATAGCCAGTCATACCAGGTTCAGTAAAATAACTATACGTCGAATTTATACAAGCAATATTATTGCCCGAAACAGGCGTGATTGTAGGCACAGGAAGGGCAACAACCAGGATCGTCACAACATTGCTGGTACTGTTGCAAGGAATATTATTGAGTATTGATGTTGCAATTCTCTGGTACCAGGAATCATTGGTGAGGGGATCGGTTGTATAGTTCTGTGAAGTAGCAAAGTTAATGTCATTAAACGATCCAGGTAATCCAGTTGAACTTAACTGCCATTGATAGCTGATGGTGCCATCGGCAGAAGGAATAGTTCCGGTAAGAACGACTGTTTCATTCTCACAGATAGTTTGATTTGAAGCAATTGTTCCTGCAGTTAAATTGTTTACAGTAACCTTTACGATGTTACTGGTACTGTTGCAGGCAACAAGATTCAGGGTGGATATTGCAATGCGCTGGAACCAGGTGTCGCTGGTAAGGGGATCGGTTGTATAGTTCTGAAAAGTAGCGCTTGTAATGTCACTAAACGATCCTGCTAACCCTGTTGAACTCGACTGCCATTGATAGCTGATTGTCCCGTCGCTAAAAGGAACTGTACCGTTAAGGGTGGCCGTTCCATTCTCACAAATGGTTTGATCTGCGGAAATGGTTCCTGCAGTAAGGTTGTTCACGGTTACCTTCACACTATTGCTATTGCTGATACAAAGAACAAGATTGAGTGTAGATTTGGCAACTCTTCGGAACCAGGTATCACTGGTAAGGGGATCGGTTGTATAGTTCTGAAAAGTAGCGCTTGTAATGTCACTAAACGATCCTGCTAACCCTGTTGAACTGGATTGCCACTGGTAGGTTATCACTCCGTTGGCAGTTGGTACATCGCCGGTTAGAGCCGCAGTACCATTTTCACAGATGGTCTGATCTGCTGCAATCACTCCAGCGGTAAGGTTGTTCACTGTGACCAGCACGGTATTGCTGGTGGCGGTGCAGAGAACCAAATTCAGGGTAGAGGTTGTAATACGGCAGAACCATGTATCACTGGTAAGAGGAGTGGTTGTATAGTTCTGAGAAGTAGCGTTCAGAATGTTGGTAAACGATCCGGATACTCCTGATGAACTGGATTGCCATTGGTAGCTGACAACTCCAACGGCTGTTGGAATAGTTCCGGTAAGCGCTGCGGTTCCATTCTCACAAATGGTTTGGTCAGCCGCAATGGTTCCTGCATTCATGTTATTTACCGTGACCTTCACGCTATTGCTGGCTTTGCTGCAGGGAATACCATTCAGGGTAGATGTGGTAATGCGTTGGAACCAGGTATCTGCGGTAAGCGGATCGGTCGTATAATTCTGGAAAGTAGCGCCGGGAATGTTAGTAAATGATGCAGGTACACCTGTCAAACTGGACTGCCATTGGTAGGTGATCGTTCCGTCGCATGTTGGTATCGTACCGGTAAGCGCTGCTGTTCCATTCTCACAAATGGTTTGGTCTGCCGCAATAACCCCTGCCACAAGATTATTCACTGTGACCTTCACCGAGTTGCTTGTGCTGATGCAGGGAATAAGATTCAGAGTAGATATGGCAATCCTTTGGTACCAGGAATCATTGGTGAGGGGATCGGTTGTATAGTTCTGTGAAGTAGCAAAGTTAATGTCATTAAACGATCCAGGTAATCCAGTTGAACTTAACTGCCATTGGTAACTGATGGTACCACTGCCAATAGGAATGGTTCCGGAAAGAGCAGCTGTGGCATTCTCACAAATGGTTTGATCGGAAGAAATCGTATTTGCAGTAAGATCGTTGACTGTCATGGTAACGGTGTTGGTATATACGATCTGACCCGGGCTGCAGAAAATGTCAGTTTGCTTTAGCCTGTATAAGGTGGTAGCGGTCAACGAGGGTGGTGAATAGGATAAGGTGTTACTGCCAGTAATATCAGTCCATGATCCGGTTCCTGTCTTGTTTTGCCATTGATACGTAAAAAATGTACTTCCCCCCGATGGGAGGGTTGCAACTATTGGTAGCGGGATGCTACCAGAGCAGATTGTCTGATTGGCTGTTGTGGTGCCTGCTATAAACTGATTATAAATCGTAACTGTCATCGAATCACTGATATCGGCACATGGCGCTGCATCCGTTGTTGTTAACGTGAGGGTGACGGTAGTTCCTGCCTCAGTCAAATCTGGAGTATAAATGGCATTAAGTGTTGTGGGATTTGGGTTGAACTGGCCTAAGCCACCAGTCCAGATTCCAGCAGTTGTACCTCCAGTTATTGTTCCGTTCAATGTGATGGGTTCATTCTCACACACCACCTGGTCGACTCCTGCTGTAACAATAGGTGGATCAATATGAACGGTTATATGGTCTGTTACACTGGTCCCTGTGCATGTCCCGGTTCCAAACGCTGTCAGAGTCAAGACAACCTGATGTTCCACTAGATCCTGGGGTGTAAAAATATACGTGGGTGTGAGAATATCGGGAGAAGGAGAGAAATTGCTGCCCCCTGGATTTGTCGGACTAGACCATAGAATCGTAGAATAATTGGATGCTGTTCCTGATAGAGAGACGGAATAGGGAGGGATACTGCATACGTGTATAGAGGCTGGTCCTGCATCAACAGTAGGGAGTGGCTGAATAACAACGGAGCCGAGCATCATTGTATCACAGCCATTGACGTTGGTTGCTTTCACCCTGTAGGTGCCTGCGGGTTGTGGAGCCCCAAACCAAAAGGGTCCTGGCGATGTCGTCAGGTGTGTTGCCACGCTTATATAAACTCCACCCGTAAGTCGCATAATTTCATAGGTGACATTCGCTGCTGAGTTTACCATCCCGATATCTTTGGGCTCACACCAGGTTCCCTGATCCTTCACATTATAAACAGTCGGTTTCGGGTTGATAACAACGGTACCATTCATTGTTGCGGAACAAGGTGTCGTGTTTGACTGGGCCGTGATGTAATAGGTGCCGGTCTGATATTTCTGACCCCACGTCAGGAAGTTTCCCGTTCCAGGTTTCGGGACAGAAGGTCCAATTGGGGGATAAAGGGTATAAGTTATACCGGTGTCAGAACCGTTGAGTTTTATCTCTGCTCCGGGACAGGCAGGACCTTGAGGCAACATGGTATATTTTGTTGGGTTAATCAGGAGCGTCAGATTTCCGAACATCATCTTCGAGCAATTCGTCATAGGGTTTTCAGCCATTATGGTATAGGTGCCGGGTTGTGTTTGAACTCCAAAACTAAGCGGATCAGGACCTCCCGGTAATGTTTCTAATACCGTCTGCAAATCATTGGTTAATGTGTAATTTATTCCTAAATCCGAGAACTGCAGGGTTATTTCCTGGCCTGTTACCTCATCAATGCATAATGTGTTTACCGGATTCATCCAGTACTGTGCTGGTCCGATATTGACAGTTAACTCCCCGTTCATAACAGTACTGCAGATGAAATTGGGCTCCCATCCAATAATGACATAGGTCCAGGGGGTGATTGGAGGAGCCACGGGTGCAAAACTCAGAGGCTGGCCATTTGTTCCCGTTTGCGGTAAAAAATTCGGATCCGGGAAATCATATGGAATACCGGTATTTACATTAATCCGATGCACATAGTAGGTATATCCTGTTTGTGAATTATCCAGACCAATTGCAGGGATATCGCAATGAATCAGCGCCGGATCAGGCAAGATATTATAAGCAATTGGATTCGCCCATATGATTTTTTCATCGGCCATATAGACATCACAGAGGGTCACCAGATTATAGGCATGAACTTTATAGGTTCCTGGAATATTCTGGAACCCAAAAGAGATAGGAGAATTATTTCCAATCCAGGATCCCATTATTTGTGGTGTGGGACCTCCTCCTGTGGGATAGCATTCTAAGACGTATGTTATCCCGGGTTCTGAATTTTCAAGAGAGAATTCATCACCGGCACAAATATCGCCGGCCGGGTCGAGTAAAAATTGTTGTGGATTTGGGGCTATTACTTTGCTCCCATTGATCCAAACCCAGCAGCCGGTAATGATGTTTGTTGCCTTAATGGTATAAACTCCGGGTAAAAGCTGCGGGCCAAAATTCAATGGCCCGGGTCCGGTTCGTGTGATTCCGGTTGAATTTACATAGAGAAACAATTCGTAAATAACTCCCGACTGGCTGCCATTAAGTGTGATCATATCACCCGGGCAGTTTCCGGTTGAACCGATGACATAGTTTACTGCCGGATTCGGATTGATAACAACCTGGCAAACTCCGTTCATCCAAACCGACTGGCTATTTCCTGGATTGGTCGCCTTTACCGAATAGGATCCGGCAGTGGTTATGTTTATCCATGGAAGCGGATTCCCTGTACCCGGTTTTGCAGGAGGAACAGAGTCTGGACCTTTATACAGCATGTAATCAATGCCCAGGTCAGAGTCATCCAGCGTGATGGTAACTGATTGACCTTGGCAGACCGGCTGCGGACAAAGAAGATTATAAATCGTGGGTTGAGAGTTGATGATAATATTATAATACCAGGGAGTTCCGAAACATTGCAAACCGCCTGAACAGGCGGTTTTTGGAGTCACCATATAGGTTATCGTGCAGGATGGGGGTCCCCCCGGAAGAATTCCCACTATTTGTGACGGCATGGGGCCTGAGCCTGAAGTAAGCGAATAATTGGCATAACCCGGGCATGTTGTATTGAAAAACTGCCAGTCAAACGTGGCGCCGGCGACATTGGAAGTAAAGTTTACAACAGATGTGTAATTGCCGGAAATGACAATTTGTTGATTGAGTATATTTGTAATTCCGGCAACCGGCATGACCTGAACATCCAGCTGTACAGTTTGTCCGATGCAATTTGTAGGATCAGGTCCGAGGGGCGTGATATTATAGGTAACCATGCAGGGAGAATTTCCGGTATTCGTAAGTACGTCGGTTATTGTCGTTCCTGAACCGCTTGTATTGCCGTTGCAGCTTCCCGGGGATGTTGACCAGAAAAATGTAGTTCCGGGGACCGTTGAAACAGGGGTGTAATTCACAGGATTTCCTGAGCAGATGCATACTGATAAAGGACTTGTAATTACTGGTATAGGGTTAACTGTAATGGTCTGATTTGCTGAAGCGGAGGTATACCCGTCCCAAACCGATACTGTATAAACGGTGGTGCCTGATGGGCATACATCAATACATTGTTGGGTGGAATTACCGCCTGACCATGTCCAGTTATAGGTGTAATTGCCAGAGCCACCGGTGGCATTGGCACAAAGGTTTGGTATACCATTCGGACAGCCAGGACAAACAATCGTGGGATTTGCTATGATCGTAACACTCAGGGCATTGCCGGTCACATAAACTGTAACGTCATCCGTTCCAACACATCCGTTGGCATCGGTCACCGTTGCAGTGAAAACTGTCGTATTACTCAAAGGGTTGGTCGTGATGTAAGATGAATCCGGATTACTAGCTATGCTATCAATTGGCTCCCAATGATAGGAATACGGGAGTGTCCCACCCGAGGCGGTGACGCTCAACGTGGTGCTGGTTCCGTTATTGATTGTTGTATCGGTACCCGCATTTGGATTCGGTTTCGGCATGATATCAATGGTGACCACATTGCTGATACTTTCGGGACAAGAGGTCAGCAGTACTTTCCTTCTGAAATAGGTTGTTACGTTGACAGGAATGGTGTGCAGGTAATTCTGGGAGATCCCGCCGGAGCCTGATATATCAGTGAATGTACTATTATCCGTTGAAATTTGCCATTGGTATGGTAATGTGGAGCAGGTGCTGGTTGGGAGAGAACCATTCAATTGGGCAGGAGTGGTTCCCTGACAGATGAGTTGGTTGGCTGAAATGGTGTTATCCGTAACGGGCGTACAAACCATGATCATCACCGGCGATGAAGGGTCGGACGGACAGGGAGCAGAGATCGCTTCCCTATAATACCAGGTTGTTTGACTCAAAGCGGGAGGCTGAAAATCTTTTGAAGTCGCTCCTATAATTGGCAGATAAGTGATACCATCGGTCGACCACCACCACTGAAATGTTATCGGATCCATGCTCGGAGTCGGCTGAGTTCCTGTGAGCAGTACCGGAGTGGAATTCTGGCAGATCTGCTGATCAGCAGAGATCTGATTCGTAGTAATGTGATTATAAACTGTAATCTGAATCTCATTTGAAACATCGCTGCAATCGCCCTGATCATACACATTCCGCCTGAACCAGGTTGTTTGAGTCAACGCTTCAGTGATGTTGAAATTTTGGCCTCCTCCACCAGTCGAAACAGGTATCCATCCTCCTCCTGTATTCTTCTCCCACTGATATAAGTAGGAGGGGATTCCGCCTGCCGGAAGGGTTCCCGATATCAGAATGGGAAAGGTTCCGGAACAAACATCCATGGTTAGGCAACTGATCGTATTATTTGATAGGGTGGACGTGACATGGACAAGTTGAGTTTGTTGATATACCCCACAACTGTTTGTTATTTCAGCAGTTACCTGATAATCTCCCATTGAAGGAAAATCAATGACTGGACATGCTGAATCGGTGGCAGTTGGGGGAAGGAATGTGACGGGATTATTCACCGTCCAATGATACGAAATGGTATTTGAATCACAGTTCAGGTCATATTGCGGACACACCAAACGGGGGCCGGGTCCGCAGTAATAGATTTCACCAACGGAAAAGGCAACTTCCGGCAGCGCGCAAACCAGTACTTCGGTTGAATCCTTCACCGTATCGCATGAATTGATCAGTGTCATGATAATTTTATACCTTCCTGATGCCGTAAACTCAAACCATGGTGCGCTGTATGTTGTATCACCAATATATCCGGGCGTGATAACTTGTACTCCTGGAGAGATGTTTCCGATTTGCGGATTTCCATTGGCATATCTGACAGACCACCGGTATTGTGGTATCCCCAATCCTCCGACATCGCTGTTATTGATTATTTTCATGATATCAGGCACACAACCATCCGGGTCAAGCGGATTGGTATAATCAATTTCGAAACTGGCGATCGGCTGGGTTTGGATGTAGATTTGTTTGATTACAGTATCTGCCGTGAAATTAGGCGTCCCATTGCTGCCTCCTGTCCAGGTAATTAGGGTAATAGTATAGGTAATCCCGCTATTTGTGAAGGTATGCGTTGGGTTCTTTAACTGAGATGTATTTGCGGCTAAGGATGCCGGGTCACCGAAATCCCAGAGATAATATGTTACGGAGGTCGTATCTGTTCCGTTTGAATAAATATATAATCCCGGAGTTGTGGTATCGTTAAACGTAACCGGATTGCATCCTACAATATGGTTGGGATCAGGATCGCCAGGCCACCATCCGGGGCCAATACCGCCACCGCCACAACAAGGGCCAAACCCTGGGTTAGGCGGACGAGAGACAATAATCGGGCACACAGAAGTAACGCCTATATTACAAGGGTTTTGAGCAGTACAGGTTGCTTTAAATGCAAATTTATTTGGAGTGCTGGGAGGAGTACATGAGATTTTAGTATTGGAGCATAAAGAATATATATGTTCTAAAGGTGTTCCTAAAGGAGGAAGTTCAGATTGCGTTAATAAAGTATCAGTACCATCACCGAATTCAATGAAGTATGTAGTTCCTGGAGTATTCTGATAAGATGAGGGATCAATCGGAAATTGTACGAGGAAAGGTACCAATCCATAAGTATTTCCGGGATTTAATATTCCGCCCCCGGGCGTACTGCCTATGAAAACATTGTATAGCCGGGTATTATTGCATCCATTTTGTCCATTAACGGTATAGGTAAGAGTTTTATTACCTAAACAGTTGTATGCAACATTAATAGGGGTGGTGAAGGTAGTTTGGTTATATGTTGAAGGTGTTGAACAAAGGCCAAATAGAATAGCGTAATTAGTATTCCAAGGCAGAGTGGTCGATCCATTCGAAAATGTGAAATTACCATTTGGATTTAATTGAGTGGCAGAACAGGTGGTGAAAGTCGAAGTATTGGGCGGACTTGATGCTTCATTCAATGTGGCATCCGGTTTGTCTTTAATAGTAACTGGTTTGGTAATAGAATCTTTGCATCCATGGGTATCTGTTATCCTTAATTCAATATTGAATGTATGTGTTGCATTTCCCCAGGCCTCAAAAACGTGCTGAGCAGGACTGCCTGCAGTGGATTGATTTTGGTACAAAGCATCATCATCATAGAAACGCCATAGATAGGATACTCCCAAAGCTGGCAACCCATAAAACGTGACCGGATCATTGGCACATGGAGGAGGTGTAAGGGAAGATGTGGTAAAATCGGCCGTTGGCGGGGTATTGGCTGTAACTGTGACTACCGCTGAAGATTTTATGCAACCGGTAGAAGGGAAGGTTGCAGTCACATAATAATTATTGGTTACCGTGTAATATCCGAATGAGTGTTGCCCGCCATCACCGGTCCAGGCTGCAAGTGAATCGGACGGCTCCTTGTATAATTTGTACATCACTCCACTTTGTGAGGTGCTGATTGAAATTTCAACTCCAGGTGCTCCCGGATAGGCACAATACTCTCCGTTAACAGGATTCGTTGATACCGTAAAATTAGTTGGCAATGGGTCCATAATGACAACCACATTATTGGTGGGAGGAGTTGGATTGACATAATATGTTCCGGCCTCATAGGTTCCTGGAAAGATAACAGTTGCACCATTCCCTTCCACTGTTGCCTGGCTGCCCGGAGAACCTGTTTTCTTTAAGTAATAAGTGACTAAATTTATGGAACCTTCAATTTGAAACTGCACTCCTGCCGTTCCCTGGCAATAATGAGTGTTTCCACCAACGGTTGTCAACGTGGCTTGCCCGAATCCGTTCTGCACGGCTAACGCAGATAAAAAGAGCAAAAACAAGGAAAGTTTTTTTTTCATGACAATAATTTTCTGGGTTCAAAACATTAGGTGAATGGTGTGATACGAAGAATTGAATTAGTTATAAATCCCCCCCCACTCAATTTTGATTTTCAATTCGTAATGATACAAACAATAGTATAACTTCGCAATACCCAAATTGGGGTATTTATATGCTGGTTTCTATGTTGATCTTTCTGTTTCGATGCATGGTTATTTTAAATTAGAAGAGGTATAAACCGGTTAATAAGGATTGAATAGATGAACCTCCTGTTAGAATATCTTGAAAACACTAAAAAGGTAAATGGGAAGACGAAAAATTTTAATCTGCCCATTTACCTTTTTGTTTTTTGTTGGATATCCTAAGAAAGAACATCCTGATTTGTACAGCAATCAGAACGACTTATTGATCTATCAAATAGTTAAATGGAATGACAAAAAAAATTAGTAATAATCAGTTTCTCAGAAGGATTCCCCAATGTTTAATGCATATTGAATCAGATCAAATTTTATTGGATACGTTCAACAAACAGTTCATCCAATGTTTTTCTATGCCTTTGGAAATGGGGAAGACCTGTACATCTATGTCATTTGACCAACTTTGTCATCACCAAGATTTACCGAAAACCTCTGAGTACAGAGAGTTGAATAATCCTGACAAGGAAGGTCAGATACTGTTCTTTAGATTGATAAACCAACAAAATGAATGGCAATGGATGACTTGCCTGCTTTTTCGTCTTGTGGGTGAATCAAGGAGCCAACACCAGGTTTTCTCAATCTATTTCTTCAAGATATCCTTTATTCTCAATCTTCAGCGATTAAGACGACTCTGTAGCGTCTTCCCCAAAGCTGCCGAACCCTCTCCACTCTCTCTTTTGTCCGAAAGAGAAAAAGAGGTTCTCTCACTGATTGCAACAGGGAAATCCTACAAACAAATCTCTACTTTGTTGCATATTCAGCCTGATACAGTAAACCGCCACAGGAAAAACATGATGAAGAAACTGAAAATCAGGAATATTCAATTATTGACCTGTTTTGCAATTGAGCATGGATTGACTTAAAAATTCCCCAATTAGGGTATTGGTGACTTATCCGGCATCTGATTTCTTCTGAAAAATTTCATTCCCCCATTTACCTTTTTAGTGTTTTAGGGATAACCTATATAAAGGTTCTTACGAACATTGTATCAAACCAACATTTAAAAAGGAGGTCATCATGTTAATTCTTGAAATTATTTTAACAGTAACATCCTGGAATAGAGGCTTTAAGGCATGGGCATTGCTCCCGGTAGGAGTGGCAGTATCCGTTGGATTTCTGATTGGGTTAAGCAACCCTCAAATCGCTCAGGGGGATGATTATCTAAGCCTTGTATGGCTGGATGTAATGGCAATCATCGTGCTTATTTCAATGATTGCCAAAGGGGATAAGAGAGTTGCCGAATCAAACCCGGGCGAAGTTCACGAGTTATCTTCTTCGGATTCAAACCTCCCTGAAGGGTGAATAGAAATCAGTGGATCCGATTGTATAATAGAATGCTTTCATACGATCGGATCCACTTAAGTCATTCAATTGTTAATGAAACAAACAAAAAGCCATGAAAAAAGTAGTTATTTTAACCATCTTGGTGTGGACAATGATTTCCGCAACCTTTTCTCAGTCCTCGATTGAAAATAATGTTGGACGTCAGAAACCAACCTATCGGCAACGATGGAACGTAGGATTTTCCTTCGGATTCACCGGTTCATGGTGGTCGGGCGGAAAGAGTGATTTTATCCAGGCTGTTGCTTCCGACTTAGGTAACGAGAATATCGTCATTGCCTTCGACAATCGGCCGAGAATTTCTGTCAACGCAAGTATTTTGGTCTCCTGTTATTTGAAAAACTGGCTGCAGTTGCAGTCTGAATTGACCTATCTGAATATGGGACAATGCTTCTCCGGTGATGGGTATATGTTATATGAAGAGTACTATGGGAATTATCAACGGTTCGATTTTTTTATGAGAATGAAAATGAAGGTGAACTACCTCCAGATCCCACTATTACTTAAAGTTATCACAAAAGAAGGATTTTACGTTGCTGCTGGCCCTCACTTGGCAATTACTACCCATGGAAAAATCAAAGTCACTGTGAAAGCCGATGGAGATTCTGAGAGGAACTCCGAAAAGATGCCAGGAATCAGTCCCTTCAATTATGGGTTTAATGTTGGCATAGGTTACCAGAAAAAAGGAATTGGAGTAGATTTAAGATTTGTCTCTGATCTGAAAGACACATTCAGAAAAGGAAGCAATGACTTCAATCTGAAAAACAAGATGTTACAGATTTCGCTTTGCCTTTTCCCTGGTGAAATGGATTAGTGTAAAACTCATAAAAAACATACAATGAAAACGATATCATTATTATCCATTGTCATAGGATTGAGCCTGCTTATGGCAAGTTGTTCCGATCCCGCTTCGGATCTGAAAAATGCTCAGCAATTGAACACGATTGAGTCTTATAGAAGTTTTATCGGCAAACATGAATCCAATACGATAATCCGGGAAAAAGCATTGAATGAACTGACCAATCAATCGATCATTGCTATGATCGCAATCGAAGATGGAAATTTATATATTCGTAAAAAAGCCCTTGAAAAAATAACTGATCAGATATCCCTGGCAAAGGTAATTATGAAAAGTCAGGATGCTGAAATTATTGACTCTGCCTGGGTCAGATTACAGGATCAGGAAATTCTCAAGAATCTTGCAGATACTGTGACAGCTGCCGGAGTGAGGATCCGCGCAATCTATAAAATCCTCGATGATAATTTTCTGTTGAAAAGAAGCCGTCTTGATATCTCAGATGCTATTCGCATGGCAGCAGTAGAACAAATTAAATTAGATAAAATATTAACCGAAGTTGCCTTGAATTCCTATTATAGTGGATTACGGAATTCTGCAAGAATGAGAGTCACAAATGCAGATCTGATTAAAAAGATCATTGCTGCCGAATCAATAATAAACCAGAAGCTTAAGGATATTCGTTATGAATCGGATCAAGGGAAACTGGCAGAAACAGCAATTAAAGGGGAGTTCGATCAACTCTGCATCGCCGCAGTCCATAATTTGAAGGACCAGCAGGCATTGGCGAGTGTGGCTGCTTACAGCAAAGATAGAAATGTGGCCAAAATAGCCTTTACTGAGCTCAACGACCCAAAGGGGCTGGAAAAAGTCCTCACCAATGCATCCGACAATGCCATTAAAATAGCCGCTTCGGTCAAACTCCGTCAAAAATCGCTTGATGATTATTTTTCTGAGGCGACATCCCGCGGGAAAACATCAAAGGAATTGGGTGATCTTTTAGCAGCCGTTTCTATCTTACCGGATCAGCAAAATATAAATGATCTGGTCACAGATGCATGTCTGACCTTAATTCGGAGAGGAGATGAGTCACGAATTCCCGAGTTGGTCGAGTTGCTGAATACCTATGGAGATGTTACCCTGACTGAAGACTACCTGAATTGCGGTCAACCTGACTTAAATGATGCAGGTCGTACCTGGGCATACAATCATGGGTACGACATTACCAGTGGATATGGTTCAAATCGTGCACGCTGGGGATCAGGCAACTGACATTTCATCGGATATCATCTCTCATTGACATCAATAACGCTGAATTGTGAGAAAAATACCCCAATTTGGGTATTGATAAAGTGGAAAAAGTGTATAATATTAGCTTAATATTTATTAAAACAAAGTAAAATTCAGGTTAACAGCATTTTATCCAACTTCATGTAGAACGGTAAAACGTATAAAAATGAAAACAAAAGTAAAACACTATACCTCACTGATACTATTCCTAATAGTACTTCCTTTTATTTTTTCCTGCAATAGGGCTGAGAGCGATTGGAAGGAGGCCGATAAGAAAAATTCGCTTGAAGTCTATCAGGATTTTATTAATAAATATCCAGAAAATGAACACATTAAAGAGGCATTGCAAAAAATTGAGGACTTGGAGTGGGAAAAAGCAGTAAAAGAAAATAAAATTGAATTTTTCTCGGATTTCACAAAAAAATACCCGCAGAATCGGCATCAGGAAGAGATTCAACATATATTGGAGCAACTTGAATATGAGCTGGCCAGTTGTTCGGATAATAGAGATTCATTAATCTCATTTTTGAATCAATATCCCGCATCAGCAAGATCTAGTGAAATCGTTGAAAAGATACGGGGAAAGGCTTCAAAAAATAAGGTCACCTATTCATACAAATCATTTTGGTTGTACCAGGTGCAGGATCAACAAACCGGTGCATGGGTTTGCCCGACTGAAAGAGTCTATTATGGAGAAGGATTTTCAGATAAGACAATCAACGCTACTGTAAATGGTAAAACCTATAAATGTGAATGCCTCTACCAGGATATCGCCACGTTCGAAAAGAAAGTGAAAATTCCTGTTTTCGCTTACCAGGGATGTCCTTTTTCTCTGAATGGGGCCTTATCTATCCAAAGAGATGTCAGGTTCGACATGCCTCAAACAATTGTAATTGATTCCACTTCAGATAATATCCTCTGGGTTTCAAAAAACAGCGCGTTACCTTTTCTCTATAATAATGGGAATCTGTTGTCTGGGTATAATTCATCGCTAAATATTTCATGGCTGTTTTTGAACAGGGGTGAATTATTCTTTGCTGGAAGTGACGCATATTATATCTCCAGAGATTCTGCAACAATTGAATTTACTTCTACGGGTATCAAATTGAATGGAATTATGAAATTTCCGAAATAGATGATTTACTGAACACGTTGTCTTATAAAATTTATAGCCTTGAAAACAAATATTCTGAAATCGACAATGCTTGCTTTTGCCTTGTTAACAATCACTATGATAAAGGCATAAACAATCGTATGGAGTGAAAACTTCGAAGGAAATTGGACCAATAACTGGTACGCTGATAATGGTGTATGGGAAGTTGGAATGCCTTCAGAAGGACCCAATGCTTCTCATGAAGGATCAATGTGTCTTGGAACAGTATTGGCAGGCAATTATCCAGGTAACTCGAATACCCGTTTTATTCGAGTGAATCCTTTTGTAATTCCGGATTCGATACAACACCCGCGGTTACGATTTTGGCACTGGTTCAGTTTTAGTGATGGTGATTTCGGAAAAGTGCAGATAAGAGAAATTTATTCATCTGAATGGACCGATTTAAGTTCGGTATTTCAGAACAACAGCTCTATTTGGTCGCAATATATTGTTACGGATTTTTTAAACTTTTATGGGAAAACCGTGCAAATTGGTTTTTTATTTCATTCAGATTGGGCATTTACCTTTTTATTTTTTGCCCGACATCGTTAGAAACTTCAAAAATACCCCAATTGGGGTATTGACAATAGTTAGAAGTTATTGTAAAATTGCTAACATCTATCTGTCGCGGTCATTTTATAAAACTAAATTGCAAATGACTAAAAATTAATACCTTAGATTGTTTGAAAAAGATTGTCGCCTTTTTATTCTTCGGTTGTGTATCCATCATGATTTTTTCATGCGTAGACACGAAATTCTCGACCACAAAAAGAGAATTTAAAGGCGGACGTTATGTCAATGTTAAAAAGAAGAATTATACAACCTGCAAATGGGATACGCAGAAAATTCTGAATCAAAATAACAGAGGTGTGAGAGATAGAGATGTGATGAGAGTGAGAAATAATCAAATTGATACCGAACACCATCGGATTCTTCAACTGGCCAGTCGAGAAATCTCACCTGAACTTTTAGCTGGGGTTATTGCGAGAAACACTCAATTTTCTTCCACTTTTTCGAACATTAGTTCACAGGAATCATTGAACAATCTCACTAACTTCTCAGAATCGGTTAATAAGACAGTTGATAAATTAAACAAACGGCAAGGTGGATTTATATGGAGTCGTCAAGATATAACCCAATTGCAAAGTATTCCTGATACCGTTTATGTTAAAACCAAACAACCAGAGATATATACAAAAAGGAAGACTGTATCAGTGGGGGGATTTGTTTGCGGGATAATCGGTTTTATTCTTTCTGGAATTATATTCGGTCCTATTGCATTGGTTCTAGGGATAGTGGGCTTGCGTAAAGTAAAAAAACAGCCCAATAAATATAAAGGAAAAGGATTTGCAATAGCAAGCCTGATTCTTGGCATTGTCGATATCATTGGTGTATTCATTGCTATTGCAATTCTTTTATAAACCTTTAAATCGTAAATTAAATGAGAATTATAATTTGTATTTTATTTAGTTTTCAAGCTATTTTGTCGTTTGCGCAGTTTGATTATCTATACTCCCAGCGCATTCATGATACTATTGAGTGCAGAATAGTAGAGATTCGGCCGAATTATGTTGCATATATAAAAAAGGGGGAAATGGCTGTAGATGTAAAATCTACCCAGGAAAAAATAAAGATAAAGCTTTTTCAACCTGACAAAATTGAGGGATCATACACTACTAATGACCTCATGGAGTTTTTTCGAAAAAGCGACGCAAAAGATATTATCTGGTTTGGACTGGATTTTTCTTACCTGAAAGTATGTCGAAAAGGTCCTGCTGAGATATATGACCATAGTCTGTTTGAGTCTATGAATAATTTCATTATTGACAGAGCAAAAAAAGAGTTTTTTTCACTATTTGCTCCTAGTTCTTTTCTGGTAATCAGTGGTATTTCAACTATTAACCTAACGCCAGTCAGGGAAGTAAATAAAGGGATTGATACAGAGAAGATCGAGAAGTGTGAAGACGATCCATTTATACCTCTTGATTATATCCGTAAATCAGTTAGTAGATATAATATTAATACTGTTCAGACGGGCATAGGAGTGGTGTATTTCTATAACTATATTAATAAACATGAAGAAAGGATTATAGTTACACTTGTTTATTTCGATATAAAAACAAGAACCGTCTTGCTCTCATGGACAGAAGAACTTGGGGCAGGAGGGATAGGAGCAGCCTGGCACTGGACAAGTGGATTGCTAGAGATGATTAACAACATAAAAAAATCTGGTTCAGATTTTCAAACCATGTATCTTTTATACAAATGGTAAGTTAGAAAGAAAACTTCTTTGTCAACCATTTATATATTAATCAAAAATCAAGTATTATGAAAAACTATCATTTAGCATGGAAAGCGGCTACGATAGCTGCTGTAATGTTCTTTCAGTCAATTTGTTTGCCTGCCAAGGCACAATGGGCAACAGTTAACGACGCATCAAAAACCTCCTCTACTTTAACATGGGTAGCAATTGGATTAGGTAGTGCGGTTATCATCGGGTGTGTAATCCTACTTATAGCAAAAGCTAATAAAAAGAAGAAGATTCAAGTAAAGGATGTTGGGTATTATCAAGCAATTCCTGAAAGGAATATTTTTAAAATAAACAATTCTCTTGATCTTGAGAAAAATACAAGCAGAAATGTAATGACGCTTCCTAACCGTTATTCCGGGTTCATTATGAACCAAATAAATTTTGGATTAACAAATATTACAGACGTGCAAACATTCTATCCAATCTTAGGTGATAAATGGAATCGGAATAACGAATTTCAAGGTTTATCTATAAAATTCAGGAAAATTAATATAATAGAATATCAGAGAGATAAATATATTACCGGGACGAATATTACTGACAAAGATAATCCAATGAAATTAATACATTATTATTAGTTCTACTTTGGTAAATTGAGAATATGCAATAAAAGTATGATAATATTGAGGTTTCGATGATTTCTTGACATTAAAATTAGGATAAGAGGTTATTAAGAGAAATTTTTCAACTATCTGTATATCAATATATTAATGTTAATAACTTGTTTATAAATATTCTATATAAATGTATTTAAGGTCCTGATAATCACTATCATAGGTTAGTGCTTCACCAAAAACTTAAGATATATGAAAACCAGGACCTCTATCAAAAGTAATGCATTTGTTTCAACGTTCCAAACCCGTTTGGGTTTGAATAAACTCGGAGTTAAATGTTTTATTTCAGCCATTCGCAATAACAGTTTACCCGGGACAGAAAGTAAGCAACATGAACATAATCATCATATACAGCATGAAGAACCCTTGGTCCTCGATTCAAAAGAGCGATTGAGAAACCAAAAACTAGGATCTTCGATAAAATGTGGTTTCAAAACAATTGTCTCTACATATAATCCTTTTTTTCGCACCGGGCAAAAAACACAACAAGACAAGGCACAACAATATCTCGAAGGGATTTTCTGTGCTGAACGAGGGAAACGAAATATTGAGCGCATGGTTGAAGAAGTTTCAGGAAGCGAATATGAGTCTCTGCAACATTTTATTTCCAACTCCCCTTGGGATTCGGAGGGTTTGATGCTGGAACTGGCTAAGAATGTTGCAAGAAAACTTCAGCCCTATGGTAAAATTGGATGTACGGTGGATGAAAAAGCGCATCTGAAAAAAGGAACAAAGTCGGTTGGAGTAGCTCGTCAATACGCAGGGACTTCGGGAAAAGTCGATAATTGTCAGGTGGCTGTATATCTAAGCCTGACCGCTGGCAAATATTCCTCGTTGACAAGTTTCCGGTTGTTTCTTCCACAGCAGTGGATCGATAATCCAAAACGATGCCAGATGGCCGGGATTCCCGAGTCCAAAATAGTATTCAAGACCAAACCACAACTGGGGCTGGACATGATCCGCGAGCATATTGATCATGGAGTTCATTTTGATTATGTCAACGGAGATGGGTTATACGGCAATGGATTTGAATTCAGTAAAGGGTTAGCCTCATTGGGAGTAAATTACGTTTTGGAAACTCATTGTGATCAACTCATATTCACCCAGGAGCCCCGGATCTCGGTGCCTGTTGCAGAGCCCGGGAAAAGAGGCAGACAACCCAGTTTGCCAAAATCTGATAGTCATGGAATTACCGTCGAAGAATATGCAAAGTCTTTGCGTAAGGGGGATTTTAAGGAAGTTCGTATACGGCCTACGACCAAAGGTTGGTTGACCGCCTGGATGCATGTTACCACAGTCTGGGTATGGGACAAAAAAGCAGGAGACCTGCAAGCCATCCGACAAACCCTTGTCATCAGAAAACCCATCGACAAAAAGGATAAAATCAAGTACTCTTTGAGCAATATTTCTCAAGAAGCTCAAAGCATTGAAGAATTTGCTCTCATGCAAGCCCAGCGATTCTGGATTGAACGATGCTTTCGGGACGATAGTCATGATCTTGGCATGTCAGATTATCAGGTACGGACATATAAAGGTTTTTTCAATCATATGGCCTTAACATGTGTCGCCATGGAATATATACTCACCGAGAGGTTGGAAAATATGCAGGATGTCCCACTGCTTTCTACCAACGATATTCGTCTTCTGATCGCCAGAGAAATACGTTCCAGGGACGATTATACCTGTGATGACAAACGCTATGAGCAGCTAGGGAAACGACATCTTCAAAGAGAACGGGATATCAAACGATATTATGAATTCAATTTACCAAAGTAGAATTATTCAGGTAAGCCAATATTAGTAGCAGTAAAAGAGCAAGATGCAAAGACAAAAATCCTCCAATGCACATTACTAAGAATTGGTACTACGGGCTTAGATGACTAATTTTAAGATTTGAGTTAAACATAATAAAATAAAACATTTCACAAAATTTAAATGAGAAATCAAATGAAAACAAATTTTGGCGTTATTATTATCGCAATAAGTTTATTGTTATCATGCGGAGGCAATGTACAACAAGAAAATGCATCATCTCAAGATGATAAAATCTACATTCAAAGAATGACCGGATGCTCTGAATCAGTAAATGGAATTATCTACGTAATGGCAGGAATGACAATGACAGATAATTTATCTGAAGTAGGTGCATATAATATTTTAACAAAGAAATGGGAAGCTAAAGCATCAATTCCCACACCAAGATCACTTGCATCATCAGAAGTTTATGCCAACGACATATATATTTTTGGAGGTCGTAATGGGAACAACATTCTTTCTATAGTTGAAAAATATAGCACTACAGAGAATAAGTGGTCAACTTGCGCAACCATGGCAAAAGCCCGATGGTCATTGATGACATGTGAAACAAATGACACCATCTATGCTTTTGGTGGCATTTCAGGAGCGGGCAACAATAGAAAGGCCTTAGATATTGTAGAAGCCTATAATCCTGTTAGTAATTCTTGGAAGTCTATCGGAAAAATGCCTGAATCTCGTCAAGGAGCCGCAATTGCTGTTGTCAACGGATTAATTTATATTATTTCCGGGAAAATTGCTTCGTACGCTGAAACCACATCAGGTGACCAAATAACGGATAATGTCTATTCGTTTAATCCTAAGACCAAGGAATGGGCTTTGGTTTCTGCTATACCTACTGGCCGTACTGGTGCTAAAGCTGTAGTTGCTAATGGAGCAATTTTTGTTGTTGGAGGTGTAGCCATAAGCGGTGACTTTCCAACAGCTATTGATGTATTTGATCCACTTTTAAACAAATGGAGTACTGGACCAAATTTATCTTCTGGTAGAAGTGGTCATATGTGTGTGCTTCAAGGAGATTCTATAATAATTATTGGTGGTACATCTTCAAAAACAGGTGAAGAACGATCAATATGCAATTCTATGGAGACCATAAATATTTCAGAGTACCCGAAGAAGTAATTCAGAAAGAGAGAATATCCCGGCAGTTTGGATTTGGCTCCTGATATGGATTTGCAATTCCACAGAAAAAAACGTAGTGAAACCTAAAAAGACTTAGAGACTGTTTAAAATTCATTTAGAAATTCGATTAACCATCAACCGAATCATGGATAACTGGATGACGGGATACCAGATTCGGGTAACCTTTCATAATCTTTGGACAATCTACGATGAAACGTAAACCATGCAAAAGTTCGTTCTACAATCCATCGTTTGGGCAAGACTTTGAACTTATGTGTTTCATTCATTTTCACAATTTCCAGCTTCCATCCATACTGAATCCGCACCCATTCAATCAGTTCACCCAGGTGACCTCCATCGGCAAATATTTTCTGAATTCCCGTAAGATACTTATACTTCAAAGCCCTCATGACTTCTCTTGCTTCGACACTATCATGGATATTGGTAGCATGGGTGACAATAATCATAACCAAGCCAAGTGTGTCAACAACAATGTGCCGTTTTCTTCCTTTGGTCTTTTTCCCACCATCATAACCAACATCTCCTTCACAAACATTGCAAGCCTTTATACTTTGGCTGTCAATAATACCAACCGATGGTGTAGGCTCTTTGCCAAAACTTATTCTGATTTTTTCTACAAGAGTATCGTGTATCTCTTCGATCAAACCATCTCTCTTCCACTTACGGAAGTAATAATAAACCGATTCCCATGGGGCAAATTCTTTGGGAAGCATTCTCCGTTGTATTCCTCTTTTAACAGTGTGAAGCAGCGCATTCATAATCTGTTGAAGAGAGTATTTCCTCTTTCTTTAGTTGGGATCAATAATATTTTCAATAACTTGCCACTGGCTTTCGGTCAAATCGCTTGGATAGGTTTTCATCTTCGTTTGTTTTATTGGTTATTACAAACTGAAGAAATCTATCCTTCGGTTGGCGAAAGCCTTTTTGCTTTTTATTCACATTCGTTTGTTAACCAGCATAATGAATATATTGTATCAAAGTTTTAAACAGACTCTTAATTTAATAAAAATGAAAAAACAGGGTTCAGGATTTCTAATTTGGGCTGGCTTTTTAGCTTTTGGTGCATTTTATCCTTTTTTGCTGTCGCCAATCAAACCTTATGAAGCAGTCACATTAGTAGATGCTTTTGGGGCCAGAGCAATTGTCTCTGCTCCTTTGGGTATGAAATTAATTGCAATAGCAGCGGGTGTCTTGTCTATTGCCATTTGCTACTTTTTTTATAGAATCGCACTAAGACGGATAAAACGTGTTTGGTATGCAAAGTTTCCTGGATATTTTCTCTTTGGGGTTGGGACAGGATTTATTATCCAAGGAACTGGTGAAATGGCCAGAACCGCATTTCTGCAATCAAGAGGTGATTACAATTCACCAGATTCACTTATCCCTTTAATCTCTTCAGTTATTTTTATTTCATTGGGTTATATACTTATTTTTAAAAACAAACAACCTGTTGCTGAAGTCGAAGAACAAATAAAAAATGAAACTGTAAATGAAAATCATTGAAAATGAAACTGATAAAATATTAAAACATGAATTAATTTAAAAAAGGATTAAAAATGAGGCACAAAAACATATTTTTATTCGCAGTTACCTTGTTTTATCTAGGTTTGGGTGGATTAAATGCACAGTCAATAAAAGACGCTGATGGCAATGTTTACAAAACCGTAACTATTGGTAATCAAGTTTGGATTGTTGAAAATCTAAATACTGCACATTATCGGAATGGAGACCCCATTCCTGAAGCAAAAACAGCGGGAGAATGGGAAGAATGCTATAAAAAAGGGAAAGGGGCTTGGTGTTATTATAACAATGACCCTTCAAATGGTAAAAAATTTGGGAAACTTTATAATTGGTATGCTGTAAACGATTCAAGAGGTCTCGCACCTGATGGAACACATATCCCAAGTTATAAAGAGTGGCAAACGCTTTTGACTACACTAGGCGGTGAAAGTGCTGCGTTTTCTAAAATGAAATCTTCGACAGGATTTTATGCCCTTGCAGGGGGGCATCGATACTTCAAGGATTGTTCATTTTACAGCAACGGAGAAATCGGGTTTTGGTGGTCTTCAACAAAAGAAGACACCTACAATGCCTGGTATCAAGCAGTGCATTTTGGACTTTCACAAGTTGGAAAAGATAACGGTGGTATGAATACCGGCATGTCTATTCGTTGTATGTGTGATTAAAAGTTTATCTGATTATTTGAATGTACCTATTGCATTAAAATGAAAACAAAAGAAAAATGAGTTCCCTTTAAGGATAAATGATTATAAAACTTAAAGATATGGATACGAATAATTTAGACTCACAAGAAATCGGGAATATTATAGTACTCCCCAAAATTAGGACAGTGAGTTAAGGTTTACAAACAAACCCTTAAATTTACTGTCATTATGAGAAAAAAGAGACAAATTCACAGCGCTGAATTCAAAGCCAAGGTTGCTATTGACGC
>Ga0268281_1000292_pt1 | contig 39563 bp, 38 predicted proteins | sample saktaG_10_FD_190134 | JGI IMG/M metagenome (GOLD analysis project Ga0268281, IMG submission 190134) | Saline water microbial communities from Sakinaw Lake, British Columbia, Canada - sak_2011_5_24_50m | ecosystem: Environmental > Aquatic > Non-marine Saline and Alkaline > Saline ...
ATGGTGATATGTTAAGAAATAAACATAAAAAAGATGGTCGCTCTCAAAGAGAACAACCATCTTACTTAAAAGATTCAATTACTTAAAGTCTTTTTTTAATAAGTCCTTTACATAGGGTATACATTATAAAATGATAAGGGTTTATCTTTATTATGTCAATTTTCTTGCATGACGATTCAATCAAGGATGGCCTTGTTCTGCATATCTTTGATTCTATATGCAACATTAGGGTAGACATCATACTCTGTATTTTCTGCCTAGCACTAGCTGAATCTTTTTTAATTTTATCTTGGAATTGGGATCATCAATATTTTCTCTCTCCGGATATGCTTAAATATATTAGTCACAAGGCAAGAATTAAAGCCATACAGTCAACATTTATTATAATAATATTTTAGTTTTTGTCCTATTCAAAATAATTATAAAAATCTTAAAAAGAATATAGTGTAATTATTTTCTGTGATATAATCATTATAAAGTGGAGGGGTATCCGTGACACTTAAAGAGAGATTTTTGTATGCTGTTTTGTGGCCATTCTATCACTCGAAATTTCGATTCGCGATAAACTGTATTGATTTTGACAGAGAACGTTTGGACCCATATATCCTTATAGGAAATCACGCTTCTTTGCATGACGCCTTGTATACTTTGATTCATTTGAAAAATAAATACCCCTATCCGGTCATGAATAATTTTTTGATCACTAAGAAATTCATGGAACTGATTTTGACAAAATTGATCCACGCCGTGTCCAAACGAAAAGGACAAAGCGATGTCTCAGCCGTTAAAGGCATGATGCACGTTATCAAAGATCTGAAACGAGGGATTTTGTTGTATCCCGAAGGCAACGCATCTTACTTTGGCAAAGAAAGCGATTTTCCATATAGCACAGTGAAATTCTTTAAAAAAATGGAGATTGACATCGTCATTTGCAAAGCAAACGGAGCATACTTGGCGGCCCCTAGATGGGGGATTCCGGTAAAAAAAGGTTTTATTGAGTTGAATTTTTATACTATTTACAAAGGAGAAGAACTCGCTCTAGCAAATTTGGATGATATATATACAAAGATAAAAAAAGCAATTGAATTTAACGATTTTGATTGGAATCGCGTGCAAAAACACAAATATGATAATAAAACAAAAGCTCTCGGGTTGGAAAAATATATTTACATCTGTCCACATTGCAATAAACACCAGTGTTTGAGCACCAAAAAAAACGGAGTTTATTGTATTCATTGTGGCAAAATCGCAGAGTTCAATCAATATGGATTGCTAGAAGGTCTGCCTTTTGACAATCTCGTCGATTGGGATGAATATCAGAAACATTTTTTGGATCAAATAGCAAGAACTACCATCAAAACCATAGGGAAGTTAAACCTTGTAAACACAAAAAAACTGAGGCTTCATAAATTGGGGAACGTCAATATAATTTTGGATAATAACTGCCTTCACCTTGAAGGCAGGCGCGTGAACTACGATTTCGAAGTTGAAAAAATCACAGGACTTATACTGACAAAAAAGCAGGATCTTTCGTTTGAATATGAAGATAATACTTATTATCTACCGACTAAAGATCCGATGATAATTTTAGACACTATCAATTATCTCAAAGGGGGATATTAGAATGCAGGAATGGGATATCATCATTTATTTCTTACTCATTGGCGTCTTGTTGTTTGTTGGTAAGGTGTTAAAAACAAAACTACCCTTTTTAAACAAGATTGTTCTTCCGTCGGCACTGCTTGGCGGTATGATCGGGTTGATGCTATCAAGTGTAGTGATTCCAGGGTCATATACCATTGATGTGGATGTAATGACCGCGATTGTCTATCATGCGTTGGCTTTAGGGTTCATTTCATTGACTCTGAAACAAGAAGGAAGCAAGAACAAACGTAAAGTGTGGTCGACCGGAATGGTCATCACCAGCACTTATGCTTTGCAAGGATTCCTCGGAATTTTGTTGGTACTGATTTTCTTCTCAGATAAATTTGTTGGGGCAGGAATGCTGCTTCCGCTAGGATTCGGACAAGGACCTGGACTGGCAATAAGTTTTGGTAAAATGTGGACTGATATGTTAAGCGGCCAAGGCGCAGCTCTAGGAGCTTCTTACGCCTTCATAGGTTTTGTCTTTGGTGGTACTATCGGCGTTGTGGCAATCAATATTCTTGCTAGAAGAAAAGGAACACAAAAACCGAAACAATACCTCGATTCTTCCGTCCAAACCACGACCATTCAATTTGATACCGTTAAAGAAGTCAGCGTTATTGACGGACTCACCACCCAAGTTGTAATCATCTCAATCATTTATGCACTTGTCTGGGGAACTCTATTCTTGCTTGAAAAGGCCTTGATGCCACTCGGATCGATCGGTCAAACTATTTTCGGATTATTCAAAGGCTTCAATTTTATCGTTGGTATCGGATATGCCTTAATCTTTAAAATGATAATGAGAAAGATCAAGGCAAAAGGTAAAAATGTTAATTTCATGGTTAATGACTATGTTGTATCAAACATCAGCTCACTTTGTTTCAACTTCATGATTGCTGGCGCAGTTTTGACAATCACGGTTGATTTTCTGAAGGAGTTTGGCGTGCTGTTGATGGTAATTTCGATGGTTGGTGGAATATCAACACTGTTCTTTGTCCGCTTCATCACAAAGAAGGTCTATACGCAATTTAAAGATGAATACTTTGTTGGTCTATTTGGCATGCTTTGCGGCGTTGCTTCAACGGGAATAGCGCTGCTTAAGGGATTAGATCGCGATTTGGAGACTCCGGTTGCAGAAGAAATGGTTCTTGGTTCAGGAACTGCAATCACGATGGCGCTACCCCTGTTTGCGATTTTGATGCTACCTTCGCTGGGGTATGGTCAAACCTACGAGTTGCTCTTCAATTTTATTGCTCTTTTCGGCTGTCTGCTCTACGTTTTGACAATGGTTGTCATATTGCTTATCAGGAGTAAAAGAAAACCTACATAAAAGAATTATGGTCGGCAAAATTGCCGACCTTTTTAATAAATCAATTCTTGACATATGTTCATAATAAAGTTATTATATTTTTGGCATATGTCTAAAACTTATAGACGAAATAAACCAAAAAAGGAGAAAAAAATGTTAAATTATGATGTGATTATCATTGGCGCTAGTGCAGCAGGCGCCACGGCTGCATTGACGGCCAGAAAGCATTACCCGCAAAAAAGTATTTTATTATTAAGAGATGCACAAAACATCCCGATTCCTTGCGGTATACCTTACATATTTGGAACAGTGAACGATTCGATGAAAAATCTGATTCCTGTCGATAATATGATGAGCGCAAACAATGTTGCAGTTCTTGTCGACAAAGCAATGAAAATTAATCGGGAATTTAAAATTGTGATGACAAAAAGCAATCAAAGTTTACATTATGAGAAACTTGTGATTGCGACGGGATCACAACCAATCATTCCTCTAATTTCTGGAATTCACTTGAAAAACGTGTTTTCGATTGTAAAAAATACTGTCTATTTAAATTCTATTCAAGAACAATTGGAAAAAGCAAATGACGTAGCAATAATGGGTTGCGGATTTATCGGTGCTGAAATGGCAGAAGAATGCAAGAAACATAATCCGAATCTGAATGTAAGTGTTGTAGAGACGCAAGACCATTGTTTAAAATTAGTTTATGACAATGAATTTTGTGATTTAGCAGAAAAAGCATTGACCGAGCAAGGAATCAATGTCATTTTAAATACAAAAGTCGAAGCGATCCTTGGAAAAGAAAAAGTCGAAGCTATCAGGTTGTCAAACAATAAAGAACTTAAAGCTGATATGGTCATTTTGGGAATAGGCTGTAAAGCCAATACTAATCTTGCCATTGAATCAGGACTTTCTCTTGGCGTTTCCAAAGGCATTTCTGTTAATCGTTATATGCAAACAACCGATAGAAATATTTTCGCTTGTGGAGATTGTGCGGAAAAAGTTTCGTTTTTCGATTGTAAGCCCTCGATGCTTAAACTTGCGTCAATTGCCACTATGGAAGCAAGAATTGCAGGAGCAAATTTGTTTAATACAAAAAGAGTCAATAATGGTGTTGTAGGCTGTTTTTCAACTGTTTTGAATAAAAAAGCATTTGCTTCAGCCGGGCTTACAGAAGAACAAGCAAATAGCAAAGGATATCAAGTTGTGGTTGGTATAGCCGAATCAGTTAATCGACATCCTAGTATGATGCCTGGCGGAGACTTGTTGAAAGTCAAACTTGTTTTTGAGGCAGGAAGCGAAGAAATATTAGGTGGTCAAGCATATGGCGCTTCTAGCGCTGGCGAATTAATAAACGCAATCAGCGCTTTTGTAAGCAAGAAAATGACCGCAGAAGAAATAGCTACTTTCCAAGCGGGAACTCATCCAGCGCTTACAGCATCGCCCATTGCCTATCAATTAGTGAATGCTGCGGAAAACGCAGTCATCAAAATGCTAAACAGATAGTTAAGAACAAAACGAATTAAAATGTCGCAGTCGCGACATTTTTTCTTTCTCACTTTTTTCTTATGATATGGAATATTCTTTTTAAACAATGTATAATTAATGTAAATCGAAAAGCAGGATTTTTTGAAGTCATGGAAATTCACTGACAACAAAGGTGTGCTAGAAATGGTGATGAAACTACTTTTAGATAGACAAGATGACATGAATCTAGATATAATCAAGAATCTCGTTCATCAGGTTTTCGGCGCGTTTTTGGGGTGTTTCATCTTGGATGATGGAAAAAAAACGAATTTGAAATTAAAATTGGGTTCGCAGAAAAAATCACGAACCACTATTAGGAGGGATTATTTTGACTGACAAGGAAATTTATGAATTACTGGTTGCAGACGATGACTATGGAAATGTATTTATGGAAGATGATGATGGGAAAAAATTCGAAATGGAACAAATCGGAATCATTCCCATGCATGGAGTGATTTATGCCGTTTTGGATTTGCTGAAAGTTGATGATGTTGAAATTAGCGAGGATGACGGCGGAATCGTAATGCTGGAACTTGACTATGACGAAGAATCAGATGAGTATTATGTATCAACTGTAGAGGACGATGAAATATTTGAAGAAGTAATGTTTGAATTTGAAAAAATACCCGAGGAGAAATAGATTGCATTGGATATTTATTTTTTGCGGTGATTATGGTATTATTAGTGTGAACATATAACAATTTAAGGAGGATTGAGACATGATGAATATTTATTATTGTAAACATTGTAAACGAATTTGTTATACTTATCCTGTCGAAAGCACTTTGGTTTGTTGTGGCGACGAAATGACATTGCTACAACCTAAAACTAATGATCAAGGAAATGAGAAACACTTGCCTGTCGTAGAAAGAATTTCCAAAGATCAGATCAAAATTTCAATCGGAAGCATTCCGCATCCCATGCTTCCGGAGCATTTTATTCAATGGGTTTTCGTGGCTCAGGACGATACCTATCAGATCAAGACATTCAAACCGGGAGAAGCACCGGAAACTACTCTGCATGTATTACCCGGACAAGACATCAAAGTGTATGAATTTTGCAATCTTCATGGGCTCTGGATGACTGAAGTAAAAAAATAAACCAAGCACTCTCGAAAAAGCCGGACCAATTGTTCTGGCTTTTTCTTTTCTTGTTGTAAAACAATTCGCGATAGTGTAAAATGCTTTATAAGGAGTGAATCCTATGAGTGTACTTGAAGCTTTAAAATACTTGCTTTTGGGGCTCGTTCAGGGAGTAACCGAGGTGTTGCCTATCTCCTCTAGCGGACACGTCGAATTTGTAAAAGCGTTGGTAAATTTGGATTATGACGAGGGTCTTTTATTTCTTATCTTAGTAAATTCCGGTTCACTCGTGACGTTTTTGTTTGTCTATCGACGTAAACTAGCACGTTTAATTATAGAGTTTATTGAATATATTTTCAAGAAAGAGTCAAGACCTGTTTCAAAGAATGGGTTTTTCTATGTCTTGAAATTAGGCGTTGCGAGTATCCCTGCGGCTATCGTAGGCTTTCTATTCAGTGATCTTATCGATTCAATCATGTTGGAATACAATGTTCTGGTTTCTGGAGTAGGACTACTGTTTACGGGAACAGTTTTGTTTCTTGTAGGCAAACATCATTACCATAACGGCATCAATGAAATAACATGGGTCAATTCTGTTTTGATTGGAACAGCCCAAGCAGTTGCTTTGATTCCCGGAATCTCAAGATCGGGGATGACAACTTCGACAGGATTAAAACGAGGGGCAAGCATTGATTCAACGCTTGACTTTTCATTTTTGATGTATATTCCCATTTCGATTGGATCATTGCTTCTTTTCATAAAAGAAGGCATTGAGACGGGAATGAGCGTTCCTTCGAACGCATATTATTTTTATTACATACTGGCATTTTCCGGAGCGCTGGTGGCAACATTTGTTGCCTTCAAAATTATCTTTAATATTTTCCGAACCGGAAAACTTAAATACTTTGGCATTTACTGTCTGGTGCTGGGATTGTTATCAATTGCAGTTTTCATTTCCAGATAAAAATTGTAAATATCTTACATATGTATATTGATTGCTTCATAGGGAAGGAACGGTGAATAAATATGTCTTTGATAGAATTGCTTAAGTACATATTTTTGGGAGTGATTCAAGGATTCACTGAAGTGTTACCAATCTCCTCAAGCGGACATGTTGCAATTTTTCAACAAATATTGAATATTCAAGCTGACGAAGGCCTTTTGTTCCTCACTTTGGTCAATATGGGGTCGTTATTGGCGATTATTTTCCATTTCCGGAAATTTATCGGCAGATTGATAATAAGCTTTTTCCAGTATGTGTTCAAACCGGAAACCAGGACGAAAAACGAACCTGATTTCCATTATGTATGGAAAATAGTAATTGCGACGATACCGACTGCAATCGTTGGAATTCTGTTTTCATCTTTAGTTGATGAAATATATCTAGAATATGCATTGATCTTGGTTGGATTCGGACTTTTGGTTACTTCAACCTTTCTTTATGTCGTCAGATTTACTCCAAACAAGAATGTCAATCAAAAACTTAGCTATCGTGATGCGATTGTTATTGGCCTTGCACAACCTTTTGCGATTTTGCCAGGTCTTTCAAGAAGCGGGATCACAATTTCCTCAGGTTTGCTAAGGAAAGTATCCATGGATACTGCTTTGTCCTTTTCATTCATGCTTTATATTCCGCTTTCCATCGGTTCTGCATTGCAATTCTTTTATCGATGGATTGCAAAAATAGACGATTTCAATCCTGGTTTCGAAGTTGGCAAGTTAGACCAGTATATTTATTATTTCTGTGCGTTTATTGCAAGCATTGTTGCCACTAAAATTGCCCTGAAATATGTGTTTAAATGGTTCCGGCAAGGAAAATTGGTATATTTCGCAGCATACACGCTGGTTTTGGGAATTATCGCGTTAATAGCAGGGGTAATCTTATACTAGTTAATTTCGCGATATCATTGTTTTATTTGTGCTAATGATGTAAAATAAAATATAATACAAGGGACAAATTTTATTATAAAAAATGATGGGAGAGCAATTTATGGATGAAAAAAATCAACAAGAAATGCTTGTAGAAGAAGGAATAACTTTGGCTGAACTGGTTCGGATCGTGTGGAACAATATAATTTTGATCATGCTTGTAACCATCTGGGTTACCGTGATCGGTATCATCTACACTTTTGTTATTGTTTCGCCTAAATATACTGCTGAGACAGCTATCATGGTTCAGGTCGATCCTGACACGCAAACATCCGAACAATCCGCGATCAGTGTTGCTAACGCCTTGATGACAACTTATAAAGAATTTGTGGTTACGGATTTGATTTTGGATAGCGTGATGGCGGATGTTGACAACATCGGCTCTATGTCGACTGCGGCATTGAAAAACAGCATCAGCATTTCCAGCACATCTGGTGCATACATGATCTATATCAAAGTTGAACATGAGTCCCCGGAACTTGCGCAAGCAATTGCCAACCAAATTGTTGAAAACTCGATTGAAATTGCGGATGATCTTGAAAACGGGTTTTTGTTTCTGCAAAATAAACTTAAACTTGTGTACCCAGCTAAATTGCCTGTGACACCAAGTTCACCAAACAAGGTATTGAATGTTATCATTAGTTTTATCTTGGGAGGGATCTTATCTTTGGGTATCATCTTTGTTAAAGAACTGTTCAATAACAAATTCCAGAATAAAGAAGAACTTGAAAAATATTTGAATGTCAGAGTGATCGCTACCGTACCCGGAACTGTTAAAGAAAGAAAGCTGGTGGACTAAATGGAATATTTTGAATATCGAAATGTGGTAATCGAAACACCTAATTCCATGGAGGCAGAATCATACCGGAAGCTCGAACTCAACATTTCCATGATGTCTATCGACAAATTGACTCAAGTCATTCAATGTACATCTGCAGCTCCGGAAGACGGAAAAACAACAACTGCCATCAATCTTGCTGCAGTGTATGCAGAAAAAGGAAAGAAAGTAATCATCCTAGATTTTGACATGAGGAGACCGAAGATTCATCGCGCCTTCCATAAAGCGAACGACAAAGGTTATTTCGACTACATCACCGACAACGTAGATTATCACGAAGTGATCATCCATGACGAATCGAATATTGATTTGATTTTGACGGGAAAGCACATCTCTTTTCCGCACATTGTTTTGGAATCTCATAAAACCGCGGATTTGCTCAGCCAATTAAGAAAAGAGTATGACTATATAGTCATCGATTCTCCACCTGTTCTCTCGGTTACAGACGCTTTGATCATAAGCAAGTATGTCGACGGAGTGTTGTATGTTGTCGCCTATAACAAAACCAAGAAAGAAGACGCTAAATCAGGACTTGTCCAGTTGCAAAAGAACAACGCCCGAGTACTTGGTAGTGTATTTACCAATGTGGATGTTAGAAAAACCAGAGGTTATTACGAATATGATTATTACTCAGGGAGTAAAAAAGGAAATTAGAAATTGGTGATTATGATGATTGATATTCATACTCATATACTGCCGTATGTCGATGATGGAGCAAGAGATATTACTTCGTCTATACAGATGATTCAAGAGTCAGTCCACAATGGTGTGACTGATTTGTTTTTGACGCCGCATTACATGAGGATAAGAAATTATCTATCCTCTGCCACAGATAATCAAAAGATTTTTTTTGAATTACAAAATGAAGTTGTAAGACAGGGAATAAAAATCAATCTTCATTTAGGCAATGAGGTTTACTACACAATCAATTCGCTTAACGATTTGCGCAGCAAACAAGTCATTCCGCTTGGAAACTCGAAAATGGTATTAATCGAATTTTCGACAACTGATGAACACGAAGACATTGCAGAAGCCATTCACAATATTACTGCGTTGGGATTTAAACCGATTATCGCCCATGTGGAAAGGTATCCTTACTTCAAAGAAAAAGATTATTTGATTGTCAAAAAAATGGGAGCGTTGATCCAAGTCAACGCCAGCTCTGTGATTGGAAAATCCGGACATGATATGCAAAAAATTGCTATCAAACTGATCAAAGGTAAATATGCTGATTTTGTGGCGTCTGACATTCACCTTTCCCGATACAACTATATGCAGGAAGCACATAGTTTCGTCACAAAGAAATTCGGACCTGCAACTGCGGAAAAATTATTTTTCAACAAAAGCGTATTAATCTAAACGAAAGCTTAAAAAGAATTTTTATATATTTTTATATATTCACAAATACATCATAATGGGAGTTTATAATTATAGTGTAAAATTCAAGAATAACCATTTTTCACTTCTCCCCCTTTGAATAATAGTTACTTATTTTTGAGTTTTCCATCCTGGTGCGGGGAAACCCGCACCAGTCCCTTTAGATACTTAAAGTTAAAATCGGCAATTAATATAATCAAGACTTATCAAAGTCTTTTATTTTCGAAGGATGTGTGATGGATTTATGAAAAATTTTTATGTTTTAGTTGCGGATGATGAATTCAGAATCAGAAAACTACTCACAGAATTTTTATTAAGAGAAGGATATAAAGTTCTCGAAGCAGCAGACGGAGAGGAGGCAATCGATTTGCTATTTGAGTCCAAAACCAAAATTGATTTGGTCGTTTTGGACGTGATGATGCCAAAATATGATGGCTGGTTTGTGCTTGAGCGAATTCGAGAATTTTCTACTGTTCCTGTCATTATGCTCACGGCAAGAAGCGATGAAAATGATCAATTGAAAGGGTTCAAATTGGGGGCGGATGATTATGTTACCAAACCATTCTCTCCAAGCATTCTGATGGCAAGAATTAATAATATTCTGAAAAAAGAGAAGAACGATGTTTCTGATATGGTATTCGGACAAATCAAGATATCTTTATCGGCCAGAGAGGTATTTGTCGAAAAAGTCAAAATTGAATTGACACCAAAAGAATTCGAACTACTTAAATATTTTATTGACAACAAGGGAATTGCCTTGTCAAGAGACAAGATACTTAATTCAGTATGGAACTATGATTACTTTGGTGATTTGCGTACGGTAGATACTCACATTAAACAATTGCGGTCCAAACTGGGTAAATACTCTTTTTACATTTCCACAGTTAGAAGTATTGGGTATCGATTAGATATTGAAAATGAAAACATCGATTAAAAGCAAGCTTTTTCTGCTTACATACGGAATTATTCTTGCATTCATTTTGGGTTTGATCGTCCTAAACAATACTTATCTGGAGAAATACTATGTAGATTATCGGGAAAAGTCACTTTTGGTGGCTTTTTCCGAAATCAAAGAAGTAGAAATCGCGAATACTAACTTTGCAAGTTTCGCATATGATATCGAGGAAAATTATAATCTTAACATTCATGTTTTGAAGGAAGTGGAAATTCCGGAAAATTTATTCGATGAGGACATTCTTGACAATTTACCAGTCCCTTATCTGTGTATCTATGGCAATCAAATGTCGATTCATGACGGATTGATTACAACAATCATGACTGAATTCAACCAACAAGTCGAAGGAACCAGCAGTGAACTTGTCGATCCGGTGGATGTTGGAGAAGGATATATTGCCTATCTTGCCAATCTCGAACCGACTTCACCTGGACCCAACGAAGACATTCAGATGCTTAGTCTCTGTGTCGCAACTGAAGAAGGCGATGGATTGTTCCTGTATTACATCCTGACAGTTACCTTTCAATCGATCCGGGACAGCATCTCGGTGTTTAACACATTTACAATCATCATCGGCTTCATTTTCATGATCATGTCAGGAATATTCATGTATATGATCAGTTACCGGTTCACGAACCCGATTTTGCAGATAAATCAAGTAGCCCAAGACATTGCCAATCTGAGCTTCAAACACAAAGTAAATATAATGTCCAACGATGAAATTGGAGAGCTAGGAAAAAGTATCAACCAGATGAGCACTCAATTGGAAACCGCGATTTCCGACTTACAAACAGCAAACGAAAAACTAGCAGCCGATATCGAATTGAAAACAAAGATTGATTCAATGCGAAAAGAATTTATTGCTAATGCTTCCCATGAATTAAAGACACCAATCTCGCTTATAATGGGGTATTCCGAAGCTTTGAAACTTTCAGGGTTAAGCTCCGAAACAGTTGACGAATACTTGAACATCATCATGGACGAATCCAACAAGATGAACAAGTTGGTCATGGAGTTGCTTAAGATATCCCAACTAGAAAGCGGATTTACCGAACCACAAATCAATGATTTTTCAATCAAGGACCTCATTGAGGAAACCACAAGATTGTTTTCGATTCTTTTTGAAGAAAAAGGAATCTCGATTGAAGTTGATATTGCTGATTTTGAAGTAAAATCTGATTACGACCAAATGCAAACGGTCCTATCTAACTTCTTGGCCAATGCTATCCATCATGTAGACAAGAATAACTTAGTTCGGATATATTCGGAAACGATTAATCCAGATATGGTTAGGATCGTTGTTTTTAATTCCGGCCAGCAGATTTCAGAACCAGACCAGGAAAGAGTATGGGAAAGTTTTTTCAAGGTCGATAAAGCCAGGACAAGAAGCTATGGCGGTCAAGGGTTGGGTCTTAGCATAGCCAGAACAACTTTAATGAATTTGGGACATGGCTACGGAGTCCGGAACGTTTTGACCGGTGTTGAGTTTTATTTTGAAATCGCAGTTAATAAACAAGTGTAGAACCAAGAACCTTCTTGGTTCTTTTTTTCGTAAATTTTAGCAAAGTATAATTACTTATCTTCTTTCACCATATTGAAATCCATTTGTTAATGTGATACAATCTCTTTATCAATAATATGCAAACCAATCGGGGGACACTTTAGTGAAGAAGAGCGCGAATTTAATTGGCGAATACATGAGAAAAATGCGTGTAGTTCAATTCATGTTTATTGACTCTCTGGGCATTATTATCACTTATGTTTTGGCCATCCTCACTTTAAAATATACGGGAGTATCTGGATTTAACATGCAAACTGCGCTCTATATTTTGCCGTTTGTCCTTGTGTTCAAAATTGTATCCTATTTGGTTTTGAAGTTATATAAGCTAGTATTGGACAATGTTGGCATTGATGAAGTTTTTCGTATATTTGTTGCGGTTGCATTAACAAATATAGTAATTGCAGTCGTGTTTTTGGCGATTCCGAGGCTAGAGTTCATCCCGGAAGTATATTTGGTCTTCACAACAGTTTTTGAGGCAATCATAATTTCGGTTCCGAGGATGCTCAAAAGGATTATGCATCTCATATTGATCAATAGATTTAAGTTTAACGGAAAAAGAACGCTTTTAGTTGGTGCTGGAGCAGGGGGCAAATTAGTTCTTAATGAAATCAGAAATAATCCGGAGCTACAAAACTTTCCGGTTGCTTTTGTCGACGATGATCCTATGAAAATTGGCAAGTTGATGTCAGGATACAAGGTCTACGGACCAATTGCTGAGATCCCTAACCTTATTGACACCTATAATATTGAGGAAGTTGTCATTACAATTGCAAATATTGATTCCAAACGTTTTCAGGAAATCATTCAGATTATTGCGCAAAGACCGGTAAAAATCAAACGTATTCCTAAATTCAAAGATTTGAAAAAAGATGTTCCGAAAACTTTGCTCGAGGTTAACGTGGAAGATTTATTATACCGTGATGTAATCGAACTTGATGACAAGGGTATTTTGGAATTCATTTCAAACAAGCGGGTGCTTGTGACTGGTGCAGGGGGCTCAATCGGATCCGAATTGGTGCGCCAAATCATCGACTACCATCCGTCCGAAATTCTGTTGTTGGATATATATGAAAATGGCGTTTATGACTTGCAAATGGAACTGAATCACAAATTTTCCTTTCCAAATGTCCCAAATATCGCAAGAAAAGTTTTGATTGGTTCCGTATACAATTTAGAGCGAATGGAGTTCATTTTCGATGCTTTCCGACCACAATTAGTTTTTCATGCGGCGGCATATAAACATGTACCCTTAATGGAAGAATCTGCTGTTGAATCCGTCAGAACCAACGTAATCGGAACATATAACATTTGTAAACTAGCTTCTAAATATGAAGTCGACAAAATGGTTTTGGTATCAAGCGACAAAGCGGTTAGACCCACTAATGTAATGGGGGCAACAAAACGTTTTGCCGAAATGATATTGCAACATTTCAACAACATATCTCAAACCATATTTTCCGCAGTCCGTTTTGGAAACGTGCTTGGAAGCAACGGTTCAGTTGTTCCTTTGTTCAAAAGACAGATCGAACATGGCGGACCGCTTACAGTCACTGACCGAAATATCATCCGCTATTTCATGACGATTCCGGAAGCTGTCGGGCTGATTCTTCAGTCAGGAGCTTTCGCCAAGGGTGGCGAAATTTTCATCCTAGATATGGGTGAACCAGTCAGAATCATCGATTTAGCCGAGAAAATGATCATGCTTGCAGGCCAAAGGCCATACATTGATATCGACATACAAATTACCGGGTTGAGACCGGGTGAAAAAATGTATGAAGAATTGCTTGTGGACAAGGAAGGTGAGTGCATTAAAACGGCGAACAAGAAAATCTTTATCGATTCGGACAAGGATGTCAAATCAATGGAAGAGGAGATTCAAGTTGTCAGTCAGACTTTTGAAAAACTGGAAAATATTGATGTCAAGGAAATGATCCACAAAATTGTTTCCACATATACTATTAAGAACTGAAAGCGCGGATGTCCACGCTTTTTGTTTATTATAAATAGAACGTTTTTTAAGGAAAGATTAGAGATTTCTGAAAAATATCCCAAATCGGAATACCTCTTTATATAATTATCCATACGTGGTAAAATAAAAGTAAGTTGACAAGCGATATTTCACGCGTTTGAATGACAAAAGAGGTGAAGGAGCATGTTCACAATAGAAGTTGGTAGCAAGGTCAAACTGGAGATTCGGAAACAGGGTATCAATGGCGAAGGAATTGGCTATTACAACAAATTGGCCATCTTTGTCCCTGGGGCGATTTTGAAAGAAGAAGTCAACTGTGAAATCACAGAGGCGAATAAAACCTATGCTGTTGCAAAACTTGATGAAATCGTTCGTCCATCTACCAAACGCATCTTGCCCCCATGCAGATTTTTCGAGCAATGTGGTGGATGTCAGATGCAGCACATCGAATACAAGGAACAGCTTAAGATCAAGCGATCGATTATTATACAGGCTTTATCTAGATATACAGACATACATACTTCTAATCGAATTCTCAAAAAAACATTGGGAATGAAAGAAACTTTCTGGTATCGCAACAAATCACAGATGCCGTTCAAAAATACCAACTTTGGATTGGCGCTTGGATTGTATGCCACTCAGACCAATCATTTTGTATATATCGATGAATGCATGACGCAAAGTAAAAAAGTCAATGAAATCAACCAAGATGCGCTTTCGGTGCTAAGAAAACACAAAATGATGGCAAATGATTCCATGAATCCAGAAGGTGTTCTTTTGAATCTTGTCACAAGACATCTTGAGACAACCGATACTGCCAGTGTGACATTCGTCGTCACTAAATATGACCCGACCCTGGGAGTAGTAGCCAAGGATTTAATCAAGAAAAATCCTTCGATTGACTCTATTACCTACAGTGTCAACCAGAAATCAAATCCGATGATGTTTGGCAAGACAGTAAAATTGCTTCAAAAAAAGGCTTTTATCCAGGATGAGTTCAAGCAGATGCAAATCAAGATTTCTCCGGATGCTTTTCATCAGTTGAACTCCAAACAGATGATTATCTTGTATGATGAAATTGAAAAGGCTGCAGGACTAACCGGCAAGGAAATAGTTATTGATGCCTATTCTGGAATCGGAATCACTTCCCTGCTTCTCGCAAGTAAAGCCAAAAAAGTATATGGAATAGATTATTCTGAAGCTTCTATCAGTGATGCCGCTCAAAATGCAATTCAAAACAAAATAAACAATGTGCAATTCATCGAAGATCATGTCGAAGGTGCTTTGCCCAAATTGATCGCTTCCGGGGTAGTGCCAGACTTATTGGTATTAGATCCGCCTCGAGCAGGACTTCACGAAACTGTCATCAAACAGATTATGTCTTCAAAGATCAAAAAAGTGATTTATGTCTCTTGCAATCCTTCAACGCTTGCGAAGAATCTTAGTATCCTTTCCAAGCAATATAATGTTGAATACATCCAACCAATTGATATGTTTCCCCACACCGCAAGTGTGGAATCATTGACTTTGCTCACTTTGAAGCCTTAACATATCCAATTTTGCTTCGAAATATAATCATGCAGAAATGAGGCAATAAAATGAAAATCAAGGAATATTTCATGCCAAAGTCACTGATTTATACCGGAACACATAAAGACATATCCACAAAAATAATCCACTACCAATACAGTGCAGAATCACTGGACATAACGAATGATTTTATTCCGCTTGAAGGAAGAAAGCATTACATTCAAGTTATTGGTCTGTCAGAAATCGAAAAGATTCTCGGACTCAAGAAATACTACAAAGTAAATCCTCTAATTCTTGAAGACGTATTCAATGTCAAACAACGTAATAAATTGGAGTTATATGATGATTTTCTATTCGGTGCGATGCATGTCGAATATCTAGATGATGGAAAGATCAAAGAAGACTATATGAGTATTCTTTTCAACGAAGAAACAATCATATCTTTCCACGAAACGGAACCAGTATATTTGGCAGCTTTGCCGCCTCTATTTGAAAAAAGCGAAGAATTGCGAAATAGAAATGCCGACTATCTCTTCTATCAATTATTTGACATCATTACTGACAATCATCTCGATATTTTTGATTTTCTGGCGATTAAAACCGCCAGTTTTGAAGAGGAAATTCTGGAATCAAAAAAAATTGATCAGGAAAACTTTTACTTGGTCAGAAAAGAAATTCTCAAACTAAAAAACTGTGTCAGTCCCGTTTTGGAAGAATTGGACACGATCCTCGATCGGAAACATCACCTGTTTTGGCAGGAAAGCAAGCCATATTTTGAAGACTTGACTGATCACTTGCAAAGACTTGATAGCCAGTTGAACCAATCTCGCGAGGAAATGCGGCACTTATTGGATCTTTTGATAAATAATCAATCCAACAAAATGAATCAAATAATGACGACTCTGACACTTTTCTCGGCGGTTTTTATTCCTTTGTCTTTTCTAGCCGGATTTTTCGGGATGAATTTTATCCACTTTCAGGTTTTGCAATACGAACATGCTGTTGCACTGTTTGTTAGCATTTGTGTTTTATTGGCAGTGGCCATGTTGTTCCTTTTCAAAAAAATGAAATGGTTTTAAGTCATATCAAATAATTTATAGAGATTATACGAGGGGATGAGATCGTGAAATCAGATTTGGAAATAGCCCAAAGCGCAAAAATGAAGCATATCTCTAAAATCGCAGCGAAAATTGGTTTGAAAAAAACCGATATTGAAGAATATGGTCAATACAAGGCAAAAATTAAACTGGAGGCAGTTCATTCAGATAAGTTCCATAGAGACGGGAAAGTTATTTTGATTTCAGCAATTAATCCTACTCCTGCCGGAGAGGGCAAATCAACAACTACCATCGGACTTGGAGATGCCTTGAACAGGCTTGGCGTCAAAACAATGGTTGCTTTGCGAGAACCATCTTTGGGCCCCGTTATGGGCGTCAAAGGCGGAGCGGCAGGCGGAGGGTATTCTCAAGTGGTGCCGATGGAGGATATCAATCTGCATTTTACTGGAGATATCCATGCGATCACTTCCGCCAATAATCTGATTAGCGCCGTGATTGATAATCACTTATATCATGGCAACGAGCAAAACATAGATATAGACAACATCATCTGGCGAAGAGCAATGGATATGAATGACAGAGCGCTAAGAAAGATTGAAGTTGGTCTTTCAAGTAAAAAGGAAGTTCCGCGAATTGATGGATTCGATATTTCCGTCGCTTCAGAATTAATGGCAGTGCTTTGTCTTGCCAAAGATTTGGATGATCTTAAACAAAGGGTTTCTAAAATGATTGTTGCATATGATGCTACCAATAAGCCGATAACTGCAGAAGACATGAAGATCTCTGGTGCCGTCTGCATGCTGCTAAAAGATGCCATCAAACCAAATCTTGTTCAATCCCTTGAAGGTACTCCCGTACTAATTCATGGAGGTCCATTTGCAAATATAGCTCACGGATGTAATTCTGTAATCGCTACCGATTTTGCTCGTAGAGCAAGCGACTTCGTCATTACCGAAGCTGGATTTGGAGCTGATTTGGGAATGGAGAAGTTTATGGACATCAAATCAAGGGTTTTAGGTGTGATGCCTTCAGTTGTCGTAATTGTCGCAAGCGTCCGTGCTTTGAAACTGCATGGCGGAGCAGATAAGACCATGATGAAAGAAGAAAATCTCGAAGCTTTGAGAAAAGGCATTGAGAATTTGGAAAAACATCTTGAAAACGCAAGTTTCTTCAATGTGCCCTACGTTGTGGCTTTGAATCGCTTTTCAAGCGATACAGACAAGGAAATTTCACTGCTTTTAGACTGGGCAAAAGATCACAAATGCCCAATTGCTTTGTCAGAAGTATTTTCAAAAGGCTCACTTGGAGGACTTGATCTTGCCAAACTAGTACTTAGTCTGGCAAATATCGAACCCGGAAGTAATCGACAACCACTATATGATTTGTCTTTACCTATCATGGAAAAAGTCGATATGATTGCTAAAAAGATCTATGGAGCTGAATCAGTCATTTATTCTGAAAAAGCAATGCTACAAATCAAAGATTATGAAAAATACGGCTGGGATAAACTAGCAATATGTATGGCCAAAACACCTTTATCGCTTACTGACAATCCCAAAATTCTTGGCAGACCGAGAAATTTCACAATTACCATCAGGGAGTTCAAGCCATCAATCGGAGCGGGGTTTATCGTGGCTTTGACAGGGGAAGTAATGACTATGCCAGGGCTTCCCAAAAAGGGAGCTTATGAGAATATGGATGTAATTGATAACAAAATCATAGGTCTATTTTAGGAGGAAATACAATGAAAAAAGAAACGAGAGATTTACCGAAAAAATTAAGAGATCTTGGTGTTGCAGTCTACAAAAAGACCGAAGCTGGATTGAAAAAAGCAAAAGCTAATTTTGATAACACGATACTTGATGATCATTTGCACAGGCGATTTAATTTGGAAAATCCATATAAATTCCAAATAATCAAAGACAAATCGAAAACCAACTTTATCAGTAGTATTTTGCCGAAAAATGCCAAACGATATGAAGAGGACGATTTGTTCGTGTTCTATGGTTCAAAGGATCACAACAATCTGGAAAAAGGCAATATCATCAGGGATCTGAGTGTCAATGCGGATTTCGAGATCAAGGAAATTATGGAAGTGACAGTGCCGGTTGAATACGAAGGCAAAAGACATGAAGTTTTGGGCACTTGCGCTGTCTGCGAACTACTCTAGACAAAACCATGAAAAAAGAAGAATTCATCAACATCTATAGAAGCAATATTCAGCGCCAAGGGTCTGAAGAACTTTTGCAGTACCTTTTATCAGACCAGTGCGATTTTTTCACCGCACCTGCCTCCACAAGATTTCATCTTTCTTATGAAAGCGGATTGGTTGAACACTCATTGAATGTATATTATGCTTTAAAAGCATATCTTCAACGTGACGAGGTCAAAAACCAATATGGCGTTATCGCAACCGAAGAGTCAATCGCCATCATCGCGCTGTTACATGATTTATGTAAAATAAATGTATATCGAAAATCAATGCGAAACGTGAAAGATCCAACTGGAAAATGGATCCAGGTCCCCTCATATGATTATCAGGATGATATTCCTTATGGACATGGAGAAAAATCAGTATATATCATTTCCGGATTTATGAAGCTTTCTCGGGAAGAAGCATTTGCCATCAGATATCACATGGGTTTTTCCGATACCGAAGAAAAGAATAATGTATCTCGGGCATTTTCTTTGTTTCCATTGGCATTTTGCCTGTCTGTGGCAGACATGGAGGCTACATTTTTTCTCGAAGCTTCCAAAGAATAACCAGTCGAAAACTTCTAAAAAAAAGAAGTTTTTTTTATTTAATTCATTAAAAATTATGGTATAATTTATTTCGCTTGAGGTGAACATATGTCGAAAATTTTCGACCTTACAGAAGGTTCGATTGTAAAAAAACTTTTTTTTATCGCCTTGCCCGTGTTGTTGACATCGATATCTCAGATGGCATACAATTTGACGGACATGTTTTGGGTTGGTAGAGTCGATCAAATCGGCCTTGTGGAAAAAGAGGCAATAGCCGCGATTGGAACCGCGGGATATATCACTTGGTTCGCCTTTGGCTTGATTTTGATAGGCAAAATCGGAACCAGCGTCAAAGTGGCTCATTCTGTGGGCGAAAAAGACATGGATAAACTAAGCAAATTTGCTTCAAACGGATTGTTACTACAATTATCTGCCGGTCTGGTATTTTCAGCTTTGATTTTCCTGTTCCGTCGACAGTTCGTCTCAATCTTTAACATCAGTTCCACACAAGTAATCAAATACGCCCTTGACTATCTTGCAATTGTTGGCGGGTTGCTCGTTTTCCAGTTCATTTCCAGCGGATTTGCTGCCATCAATGAAGGTCTGGGAAAAACTAAAGTTAATTTCAAGATTATGGCAGTTGGATTGTTGCTGAATATGATTTTAGATCCTATTTTTATTCTTGTTTTAAAAATGGGTGTCACAGGAGCGGCCATTGCCACGGTGATTTCGCAAGCTATCACTGCAGCAATATTCTATATAGTCTATCTCAAATTCAGTTCCACCATGTTTCGTTTTCATATTGATGCATTTGATTTCAAGACATCGAAAAACATCATCAAGATCGGACTTCCTGCAGGGTTACAAAGCATGATATTCACTGCTATTTCCATCTATATTGCCCGTATGGTGTTTGTTTTCGGCGAAGATGTTATGGCGGCACAAAGAATTGGCGTGCAGGTCGAACAGCTTACTTGGATGATTGCCGGAGGCTTCCAAACCGCACTGACAGTGTTTATTGGTCAAAACTTTGGCGCCAGGCAATTCGCGAGAATCAGAAAAGGATTTGGTATCATATCCTTAATGTTGATTCCTTATGCAGCGGTAGTTGCGCTAAGTTTATTCTTTTTCGCTCCGTTTTTGATTGGAATCTTTATTGATGATCCTATAAGCAAAGCCTATGGTGTGAGGTATCTGGAAATCATAAGCCTTGCGCAAATTTTTATGATGTTGGAAGCAATCGGGTCCGGGCTGTTCAACGGTATCGGAAAAACCCATATTCCTTCAATTGTCGGTATAACCGGAAATGTGTTGAGGATACCGATGGCACTATATCTTGTCACAATTTTTAGAGAAGAAGGCATCTGGTGGGCTCTCAATATTTCGGATATCTTAAAAGGAACGTTTTTAATTGTCGGATCTATAGCCATTCTGTTTGTAATCGAAAAACTCAAAGACAAAAAAACCAATGTCTTGACAACGTCTTTGAACTAAGCAGATGAAATCTAATTATAATAGTCGCGAAAGCGGCTATTTTTTCTTTAATTTGGCTCCGACATTTGAGTGTAAATATGGTAAAATGGTATCAGAAACTCATTTTGAAAGTGAGGAATATCTATTGGAATGGTATTATTGGCTGATTATTGCTTTGGTTGCGGCAATATTGCTGGTGTTTATCGTCGCCGGCTTCATCGCGGCCAAATCCCTTTATCATCCGAAGACCTTCACTTTGGCTGAAACATATGCCAAGGAAAACGAAAGAAGTCCTGGTCTGATGGACGATTATGATACTTGGGAAAAAGAGACATATTCTATCAAATCACGATTCGGATACTCTCTTCAAATCTATTTTGTTCCGTCCCAAAAACCTTCAAAGAATTTTGCCGTTATCGCTCATGGATACTCCTATACGCATCATGGTGCAGTCAAATATGCCCAGATGATGCGCGAGTTAGGTTACAACATCGTCATGTTTGATGAGAGATTTCATGGATTGACTGGCGGAAGCAATTGTTCGATGGGCTTTTATGAGAAATTTGATTTGTACGACATAATCAGCGATACTTTTACTCGCTTTGACAATGATATTTATTTGGGAACTTATGGAGAATCGATGGGTGGGGCAGCGGTTGTGTTGGAACAGGCCCTCGATAAACGAATCAAATTTGTTATCACCGATTGTGCTTTTTCCGATTTGAGCCTCTTGTTGGGTCATTTGATCAAATCGCGGACCGGTTTGCCAAAATATCCGATTATTTGGATTGCTAATCTGTTTTTTAAATTAGTGACGAAAGTTAGCATTTTTCAAGTTTCTCCCAAAAATGCCTTGCGAGATGCATCAGTGCCCATGCTTTTCATGCATGGAGCTGAAGATGGGTTCATACCACCACTTCACAGCCAAATCTTGTATGATGCGTGCCAAACCGGAAAAGATATATATATTGGCCAAAATCACGCAAAACACACTGATGCTTCAAGATACAATCCCGTGAAATACCGAGAAGTCCTTAGACACTTTCTTGACGAAATTGTCAAAGCAAATAATTGACGAGAGGGTGACATGATGTACGACACAATCATTATCGGTGCAGGAGTCATTGGCACTAATATTGCTTCTGAACTTGCAAAGTACAATCTCAAGATTGCAGTAATTGAAAAAAACACCGATGTATGTGAAGAAACATCCAAAGCTAATTCGGGAATTGTTCATAGCGGATATGACGCACTGCCTGGAACCCTTAAAGCAAAATACAATGTTTTGGGAAGCAAAATGATGGCTGATTTCTGCCGGCGATTGGCAATTCCTTTCAGGCAAAACGGATCTCTAATCATTGCTTTTGATCATAAGGATTTGTCCAAACTGGAAGCGTTGAAAGCTCAGGGCATCAAAAACGGAGTCAAAGGGTTGCGAATACTCGACAAAGAAGAAATCTTTCGAATGGAACCGGAAATGAATAAAAATGTTGTTTGTGCCCTGTTTGCTCCAACCGGAGGAATTGTCGATCCTTTTCAACTAACAATCGGCCCTGCCGAACTGGCAGTGCAAAACGGTGTGGATTTCTTTTTAAAAACAACAGTTACTAATTTAAAAAAAACAAATCATTGTTTCCAAGTTGAAACAAATATAGGAATTTTCCAAGCCAAGACAATCATCAATGCCTCGGGATTATTCAGCGATGACATAAACAATTGGGTCAGTAGCCATAAACGGACCATCACACCAAGAAAAGGGGAATATTGTCTTTTTGACAAACAGATGGGATCTTTAGTCAATTCGACTATTTTCCAATTGCCGACGGTCAATGGAAAAGGCGTATTAGTTACACCGACAGCAGAAGGAAACTTACTGATAGGCCCTAATTCGTTGGAAGATTATGACAAAGAAGATACCATGACTTCTTTAGAAGGAATCAAGTATGTGATTGAAACTGCAAGGAAAAGCATTAATAAGGTTCCTACTTCTTTTATCATCACCGGATTTGCGGGACTGAGGGCTTCGGAAGACGAAAGCGATTTTGTCTTGGGCGAAGCTGAAGATGTTCCAGGTTTTTTTAACGCACTCGGGATTGATTCTCCAGGATTAACAGCTGCCCCTGCGATTGCCAAAGATATGGCGAAATGGGTCGCAACCTTGCTTAATGCTTCGAAAAATGCAGACTACATATCCGAGCGCAAGAGACTAGTTCGATTCGAGGCTGAAAGCCTTGAACAGAAACAGAGACTCTTTCAGGAAAATCACGAATTCGGGCGAGTAGTGTGTCGGTGCGAACTTGTCACTCTTGCGGAAATCAAAGATGCCATCCACAGACCTCTTGGCGCAACCACCATTGACGGAATCAAGCGCAGAACGAGAGCTGGAAGCGGGCGGTGTCAGGGAGGTTTTTGTTCTCCAAGAGTATTGGAAATCTTATCTCAGGAACTTCATAAAGATATTAGAGAAATAGCAAAATTCAGTGAAAAATCCACTTTTCTTGTCGGTCTCGACAAGGACTTGCTTTAAGGAGTTACCATGATATATAAAGATATAGTAATTATTGGGGCCGGGCCTGCCGGACTTGCAGCTGCGCTGTCAGCCTATGAAAATGGCGTAACAGACATTTTGATATTGGAAAGAGAGAACTTCCTTGGTGGTATCTTGAACCAGTGTATACATAACGGATTCGGGTTGCATACTTTTAAAGAAGAGCTTACCGGGCCAGAGTATGCTTCGAGATACATTCACAAAATTGAAGAACTCAATATTGAATATCGTTTGAATACAATGGTCATCGACATTTCTAATACGAAACAGGTTATCGCCATCAATGAGACCGATGGAGTGATCACAATTCAGGCAAAAGCAATTATTCTTGCCATGGGATGTAGAGAAAGACCTAGAGGAGCTTTGAATATTCCTGGGTTTCGACCCTCAGGTATTTTTTCTGCTGGAACAGCGCAAAAATATGTCAACATCAACGGGTACTTGCCAGGTAGAAATATAGTGATCCTGGGATCGGGAGATATCGGACTGATAATGGCAAGAAGATTGACTCTTGAAGGCTCAAATGTCAAGATAGTCTGTGAAATAATGCCATATTCTAGTGGTTTGAAACGAAACATTGTTCAATGTCTGGATGATTATCAGATTCCTTTGAGACTGAGCCATACCATTACTAGAATTCACGGCAAGGAAAGAATCGAAGGCGTAACTGTTGCCAAGGTAGACGCTTCAATGCAACCAATCTCCGGAACTGAGGAATACGTCAGCTGTGATACACTGTTATTATCAGTGGGATTGATTCCTGAAAACGAGTTGTCACGCAAAGCTGGAGTAGTCATCAATCCTACGACCCAAGGGCCATTTGTTTCGAATTCTTTAGAAACTACAATTCCGGGCATCTTTGCCTGTGGCAACGTTCTACATGTCCATGATCTTGTCGATTTTGTCAGCGAAGAAGCTGCCTTGGCAGCAAAATGCGCAATAAAGCATATCCATGGCATCCAAAAGCACGAGAAATTAATTTCTGTGATTGCTAGGGCTGGCATCCGTTACACTGTGCCTTCATCCATAGATCCCTGTGAAGTCGATAAAATGCAACTGATCAGATTTCGAGTAAGCGATGTTTATGAAAACCAATATATTTCTGTATATTTCGATTTTGAAAGAGTCTATCACAAATTGAAAAGGATTCTCACTCCGGGAGAAATGGAACAGGTAATATTGCCAAAAGGCTGGTTTGACAAATTTCCAACCGTCAAAAACATTAGCCTCGAAGTGGAGAGGAAGTGACTGAGGTGGGAAAAAGACAGGTGACATGTATCAACTGTCCATTAGGGTGCACACTTGAAGTAGAAATTCACAATGATGAATCGATTATCGTGACTGGGTTTCAGTGTTCAAGAGGTGAAGACTATGCAAAAAAAGAAGTTCTAAACCCAACAAGAACTATCACGACAACAGTACCTGTGCTAAATGGAGATGTGCAGATGGTTTCGGTGAAAACTTCAAGCGATATTCCCAAAAAATCCATCAAAGCTTGCATGCTAGCTTTGAAGGGAATCGTTGTTGAGGCTCCGATAAATATAGGCGATATCATTATTAAAAATGTTTGCAACACTGAAGTAGATATTGTCGCAACTAAGGAAGTGAAGAAAAAATAAAATGGAAAAGATCATCTTTGAGACTACAATAGGCAACATTTGCATAGAATTTGTTGATGGGTATGCCATAACTATATATTCATCAAACGATCCTGTTACAACGGCTCCAAAAAGCCCAAAAGCGAAGAAAGCAGAAAAAGAATTAGTGGAATTTTTTATAGGAATTAGGAAAACATTTACGATGGAGTATAAAATTGAAGGCTCAGATTTCAAAAAAAATGTACTGACAACTTTGACAACTATCCCATATGGGAAAACCATTTCATACGAAAAACTGGCCATTCTATCCGGATATCCAAAAGCTGTTCGGGCCGTTGGAACTGTCATGAAACATAACCCCTTGCCTTTTATCATTCCCTGTCATCGCGTCATTAGAAAGACTGGAGATGTCGGTAATTACGGAGGCGGAAAAGAAATGAAACGTTATCTGATAGATATGGAACAAAGTCGCTTGTAATAACAAGCTGCTTTTTTTACAACATTGCTTGACAAATTCGGTGATTTTATCTATAATGTTATACGAAGCTAACAATCATGCGCTATTTTTTTTGAACTACATGTTAGCCGCGGCTAACAACGGAGGAAAACAATGACATTAAAAGATGTGTTGCCAGGAGAAAAATGTATAATTAAAAACATATATGTTAACAACCTGCGCAAGCGGATAATTGATATGGGACTAACTACCGGCACTGTTATCACTGTAAAAAAAATGGCGCCTTTAGGTGATCCTATGGAAATAGTAGTCAGAGGCTATTCATTGACAATCAGAAAAGCGGAAGCTAGAATGATTGATGTGGAAAAAATAATCGGAGCCAAACCATGATTAAAATCGCTCTTGTAGGCAACCCTAACAGTGGCAAAACCACTCTCTTCAATGGACTGACGGGATCAAATCAATCAGTTGGCAACTGGCCCGGAGTGACTGTTGAAAAAAAATCCGGGAAATTAAAACATGATCAATTTGAAGCAGAGATAATAGATCTTCCAGGCATCTATTCTTTGTCAACGGTTTCTTTAGAAGAAGAGATCTCAAGAAAATACATTATGAACAATCAAATCGATTTGATTATTAATATTGTCGATGCCTCAAATCTGGAGAGAAATCTCTTTTTAACGTATCAGTTGCTTGATTCGGAAATTCCTATTATCGTTGCCTTGAACTGTATGGATCTTATTGCAAAAAAACTTGACAGTTTGAACGTTCACGCACTACAAGAAGAACTGAAAGTGCCTGTAATTCCGATCACCGCCAGTAAGAAACACGGAATTATAGAGTTGATTGACTTCTTGGCAAAATCAGATTTTTCTCATCAGAGACATCTCATGACTTATAGAGAAGATATTGAAAAAACTCTCAGTGATTTTGAACAAATCTTGGGTCAAAGGCTTCTTGCCATCAGATTTTTTGAGGACGGCTTGAAGGCAGTTGAATTCATGCAAATAGATCAAAAGACAATCGCTATCCTCGATAAATCATGCCAAGAAAACAAGAAAAATTTCTCAATTGATTTTGACATGGTTCTTCCAAACTACAGATATGACAGAATCGTGGAAGTTTGCGAAAAAGTGTTGTTAAAAAGCAAAATTTCGGTTGTTTCCAAAACTGAAAAGATCGACAGAATCCTTACAAACCGTTGGTTAGGTTTGCCGCTCTTTGGCATAATAATGTTTTTGGTATTCTTTCTTGCTTTTGGTCCGATAGGAACTTGGCTTACAGGTGGATTTGTCAAAGGAATCGACTGGTTTTTCACTTTGATAACGCAAACTGCTAATTCATTGAATATGGCAAGTTGGGTGTCAAGCCTGCTCACGAACGGAGTGTTCGGAGGCTTGGCAGCTGTGGTTGGATTTTTACCTCAATTGATGATTCTTTTTTTTGCTCTTTCTATTTTAGAAGATTCGGGATATATGGCCAGAGCAGCATTTATTATGGATCGTGCATTGAGCAAATTTGGCTTGTCAGGCAAAGCGTTTATTCCAATGATGATTGGTTTTGGTTGCAGCGTTCCAGCAATTGTATCGACCAGAACACTTGACAGGGATGAGGATAGGAAAATTACAATGATGATTATTCCGTTCATTTCTTGCGGAGCGAAAGCACCTATATATGGAGTTTTTGCAGGCGCACTTTTCTTTAACTATTCATACTTGATTGTATTTTCAATGTACATTTTGGGGATAGTTGTCGCCATCTTGTCTGCCATGTTGTTTAAAAAAACAATTTTAAAAAGCGATAATGCAAACTATATCATGGAATTACCGGAATATCGCGCGCCTACGGCAAAAAACACATTGCTTCACACTTGGGAAAGATCAAAGAGCTTTTTGATTAAAGCGGGAACTGTCTTGCTTGGTGCATTTATTGTGATTTGGTTCTTTTCCTATTTTGGATTTGTGGATGGCAGTTTCAGACTATTAGCAAAAGATGAAATCGAATATAGCATTCTTGGTATTATCGGAAAATTTATATTGCCAGTGTTTAGACCGATTGGCTTTACCTCATGGAAATCAACTGTAGCTATTATGACGGGATTCGCAGCTAAGGAATCCGTAGTGGGAACTTTGGGAATCTTATATGGAATCACTGGCGATGCGATTCAAAACGGAGCTCTTTTATATGAACCGATCAGGATGGCATTTTCATCTGTTCAAGCATATGCATTCATGGCTTTTGCCTTGCTCGCTTCGCCTTGTATCGCAGCGATGGTAGCAATGAAAAGGGAACTCCGTTCTTGGAAATGGTTTGCTTTTTCGATTATCTACGAGTTGACCGTTGCATACCTTGTAGCTCTTTTAATATTCCAATTTGGTTCAATGGATACCGGCACGATGCTTTCAGTGATTTTTGCTATATTTGTTTTGGCTGTTGTATTTTTTACATTTAAAAGTATAATAAAGAAAAAAGGTAATGTTTGTGGTTCTTGTAATAACTGCGCTGTGAGCGGCAGTTGCCATTTACCTAAAAAGGATGATTTTGAGAAAACAAATTTCGATAATAAAAAGGGTGATGATTTTGAAACCTAAAGCACATTTTAGCGAATCATTGGAAGATTATCTAGAAGCAATCTTCATTCTTGGAGGAAGCAATGTCAGGTCAATCGATATTGCCAATCGTCTCAATGTTTCCCGGGCAAGTGTAAATAAGGCAGTCAATACTTTGATCGATAATTTTATGGTTCGCAAACAGCCATATGGTGATATTTCACTAACAGAGTACGGATTGGAAGTGTCACAAAAGGTTGAAAATAAACATCAAATTCTCAGAAAGTTTTTAATCGATGTATTAGGTGTTGAGGAGACAGTAGCCAATAATGAAGCTTGTGCAATTGAACACAATATTTCTGATGACACTGCAAGCAAAATCGAAGCTTTGATCAATAAAACAAAACAGTCCTGAAAATAAAATGTACCCTGTATTGTGGACACACAAAAAAAACTGTGTGTGATTCAATACAGGGTATTTTTTATTTATTTATGAAAGAAAATACGTGATATAATTCATTTGTTAGATAGACAAATGGGTCAAAATACGATAAACTTTATATATAAATATGTTGTGGGGGGGTAAAATGGAAAAAACAAATCCAAATTTGCGTAATCTTGTAATATACCAGATATATGTGAGAAACTATTCCACACAAGGGTCTTTTCAAGCCATAATCGACGATCTGGACCGTATCAAAACCTTGGGCGTTGATATAATTTATCTCTTGCCGATCCATCCTATCGGTGAACTAGACCGAAAAGGAAGTTTAGGTAGTCCGTATTCGATTCAGGATTACCGAGCTATCAATCCAGAACTCGGGACTATCGATAACTTTAGACGGTTAATCGATGAAATTCATGAACAAAAAATGATGTTGATGATAGATATTGTTTTTAATCATACATCCAAGGATTCAAGAGTTCTTAAAGAACATCCGGAATGGTTTTATAAAAACGACCAAGGCGAGTTTTACAGTCGTGTAGGTGATTGGTCGGATGTTGCTGATTGCGATTTTGGAAGTGGAAAGGAATTGTGGGATGAACTTACAAACACGCTTGTTGTATACGCTGATATGGGCGTTGACGGATTTAGAGCAGATGTTGCAAGTCTGGTTCCCCTTGATTTCTGGAAATATGCGCGAAAAATAGTCTCAAAAGATTATAGAAACATTATCTGGCTTAGTGAATCAGTGCATGGAAGTTTTGTGAAAGCAATTCGGGATTCAGGATATGAATGCTCATCTGAATCCGAGATGTTCCAAGTATTCGATATGGTATATGACTATGATGTAGAGCCTTTATTTATCGCATATCTCGAAAAAAAGAGACCTTTCAAGGACTATTTGGAGGCAATAGCTAGACAAGATGAGATATATCCTGGAAATTATGTGAAACTGAAAAATATAGAGAATCATGATACCAGGCGAATTGCTGATTATTTGAATAACGATCTAGACAAGATTCTCAACTGGACGGGATTCAGCTTTTTTCAAAAAGGAGCAACGATGATATATAATGGACAAGAATTCACCTCTGATGTCCGTTTGAGTTTGTTTGAAAAAACACAAATAGTTAAGCATAAGGACATATCTCAATTCATAATGAAATTGACAAAAATCAAAAAACGCAAAGTATTTGCATCTGGAGTCTACCAAGTTCATTTTCCAGAAATAGATGGAGTTGCATACAATACTTTCGAAGATGACAAGGAAAAAATAATCGGAATTTTCAATGTTGGATCTATGGAAGGAAAAATCAAAATTGATCTTGAAGATGGGAAATATCGTAATTACCTGACAGGTAAAACCTTTTATATCAAAGACGGCTCACTAACTCTTTCAAACGATCCACTTGTAATCCGTAATAATAAATAGAAACCAAATGATTTTGCGCTTTACGATAAATTCTTTTCAAAACAGAAATTGGATATCGCAGTTTCTGTTTTTTGTTGAAGTCGATGTGTGATATAATTGTATGCGAGGATGTGATGTTTTTGAACAAGCTCAAAGTATCCGTAATTGGAGCTGGATTAGCGGGAGTAGAGGCAAGCTTGCAACTAGCTAAACGCAATGTGCAAGTGTCTCTCTATGAGATGAAGAAAATCAAAAGAAGTCCGGCACATTCACTGGAGACTTTTGCAGAACTTGTTTGTTCAAACTCATTTCGCAGCAATCAGATTGAAAATGCCTGCGGGCTCATGAAAGCAGAATTACGTCTGTTAGGTTCCGAAGTGATTAAGGCTGCAGATAAATATCAAATTCCCGCAGGAAGCGCTCTGGCTGTCGATAGAGATCTTTTTTCTGAATACCTTACATCACAGATCCGACGCAATCCATTGATAACTGTTTATGATGAGGAAATGGATCATATTCCCGATGGAATCACAATCATCGCTACCGGACCTTTGACAAGCGAAGCTTTGATCGAGAAGATTATCGCTCTTACCGGTGAGGGGTCACTATATTTTTATGATGCTGTGGCGCCAATTATCGATTTCGAATCAATCGACATGGATATCGCATATTTCAAAAACCGGTATGACAAAGGTGAAGGCAAATACATAAATTGTCCAATGACAAAAGAAGAATATGATATTTTCTATGCCGAGTTGATCAAAGCTCAATGCGCTATTATCAAGGACTTTGAACTCAAAGTCTTTGAAGGCTGCATGCCATTCGAAGAAATGGCAAAACGAGGTTATCAAACATTGCTTTATGGTCCCATGAAACCTGTAGGATTGGAAAAAACGGGTGAAAAAAGACCATTTGCAGTCGTACAGCTAAGACAAGACAATATGGCAGGCAGTCTTTATAACATTGTCGGATTTCAAACGCATCTCACTTTCAAGGAGCAAAAACGCATCATAAGTTTGATTCCTGGATTGAAAAACGCTCAGATAGTTCGTTATGGTGTAATGCATAAAAACACTTTTGTCAATGCGCCACATGTTCTTGATGCAACTTACCAGATGAAACACCATCCGGACAAATTCATTGCGGGGCAATTAAGCGGTGTAGAAGGATATGTGGAATCAATCGGATCAGGATTGATTGCAGGAATCAATGCTGCCAAACTTATTCGAGGACAACAACCGATAGCTTTTCCAAAAGATACTGCTCTGGGATCGCAAGCAGATTACATTGCCAATGCCGATCCGAAACTGTTTCAGCCTATGAACGCCAATTTTGGCCTTTTTCCTCCATTTGAACTCAAACGCTCAAAAAAAGATAGGAAAAGTCTTATGACTAAAAGAAGCCTTGATTCAATAATTAGAATGTTGGAGATGAACGACATTGACTAACAAGGAAATTATGGAGATGTATCTCAAATATTTGCGGGATGAAAAGAATTATTCTTCTCATACAGTCACTGCCTATATGGATGATTTGCAATGTTTGGTCAATTTTTTAGAGTCTGAAGAACTCGGAAGTTTATTCCTTGTTTCGGATCGGATCGGACGGTTCTATATTTCATATTTGCATAATGAGTACAACCCAAAATCAATTCGCCGGAAAATCAGCAGCGTCAAATCGATGTATCGGTTGCTTGTTTATGATAAGCTAATCAGGACAAACCCATTTCAAAATGCGATTTTGCCCAAAGAAAAAAAATCGTTACCTAAATTCATATACGAAAAGGAAATGACAGATTTCTTAAACAAGGTAGATAATGAGACCCTAATTGGCAAAAGAGACATAGCAATCTTTGAAATGCTCTACGGTTCAGGATTGCGGGTAAGTGAACTTGTAGACGTTAAAATAAAGGACATCGATTTTTATAACAAGACCATGCTGATTCATGGAAAAGGATCAAAAGACAGATATGTTCCGCTTCACGATCTGGAGATTGTTAAGATTAAAAAATATCTGGAATTATCAAGACCCGTGTTTAGGACAAGAAACAAAGAATCTGACGAAGGATTTCTGTTTCTTAATTTCAAGGGGGGACATCTTACGGATCGGGGAGTGCGAACCATTCTCGATAAAGAACTTGAACTACAAGCCTCCACAATGAAACTATCCCCACATGCTTTTCGTCACTCATTTGCGACGCATTTGCTTGATCATGGAGTAGATTTGCGCGTCGTCCAGGAGCTTTTGGGGCATGTAAGTCTATCGACAACTCAGATATATACTAAAGTTTCAAAAGAGAAATTGAAGGAAATCTATATGGCTTCACATCCGCGGGCAAAGCTCAAATGATCAATATCAATGTGCTCGCAATCGGCACGATAAAAGAGAGTTATCTGAAGGCGGGAATTGCTGAATATAAAAAAAGACTTCAGCCTTATGCTAAGATTGAAATCGTGGAAATAAGCGAAGAAGCAATCAAATCGGATCCATCTGAGGCAGATATTGCCAAAATTTTGGAAATTGAAGGAAAAAGGATTATCGAAAAGCTCAGACACAAATCACAAGTTATAGCGCTAGACATTCACGGAGAAATGGCATCTAGTGAAGATTTTGCGCTTATGCTTCTCAATTTGACCTTATATCAAACATCAAACATTGATTTCGTAATCGGAGGATCCTGGGGATTATCTGAGTACGTAAAATCCAAGTGTGATAAATTGCTCTCGTTTTCCAAAATGACATTTCCACATCAACTGATGCGATTGATTTTCTTTGAGCAACTTTACCGGGCTTTAATGATAAACAACCAGCATACTTATCATAAATAAAATAACACCAAAGGAGTTGAATTCCTTTGGTGTTATTTGTATTTCACATCTCGATAACTTTTGCGATGATTTTTTTGATAATTTCCACTGCGATATCCATTTCTTGAATGGATGCATACTCGTATGGTCCGTGGTAATTGTATCCGCCTGTTCCCAAATTGGGACATGGAAGACCCATGTAGGTCAAGCGAGCACCATCGGTTCCGCCTCTGATTGGTTCGATGATCGGTGTGATGTTCATTTCCCGGATGGAAGCAATCGCGATATCGATTACCTCTTGTCTAGAGTCCAGTTTTTCTTTCATATTGAAATATGAGTCACTGATTTCCAGATAACAAGTGTTATCACCGTATTTCTTGTTGATGAACTCACAGGCCGCTAAAAAGTCGGTTTTTTGTTTTTCAAATAGTTCCAAATCGTGATTTCTAATAATATAGTTCATGACAGTTTTTTCTGTATTTCCCTGAATCGAATGAAGATGGTTGAACCCCTCATATTTTTCCGTGATTTCCGGTTTAAGATATTTTGGTAATAACTGATCAAATTCGTATGCCAAAGAAATGGAGTTCACCATTATGTTTTTTGCGCCTCCGGGATGCACAGATATTCCGTTAATCGTTATTTTTGCGCCAGCTGCATTGAAGTTTTCGAATGCGATTTCACCGACTTGCGATCCATCCAATGTATAGGCGAAATCTGCACCGATTTTATCTACATCTATATATTTTGTCCCATTCCCAACTTCTTCATCAGGAGTGAAAACAGCCACGATATCACCGTGTATTACATCAGGATTATTTTTATAATATTCAAGTGTTGTCATGATTTCTGCCAAACCCGCTTTGTCATCTGCGCCCAGTAAAGTTGTTCCGTCGGTAACGATCAGATCATTTCCAACATTTCTCTTTAGTGAAGGAAATAGTGTCGGGCTCAAGATAATTCCCAGATCCTGATTCAAAATGATGTCTTTTCCATCATAATTATAGATGACTTTTGGCTTAATGTTTTCGCCACTTGAGTCTGGAGAGGTATCCATATGAGCAATAAGCGCGACAATCGGAACTGCATTCTTGACGTTCTTTTTGAGTTTTCCGATTACATATCCGAAATTATCGATGGATGTTTCCAGGCCTAAATCATCCAATTCCTGTTTCAAAATTTTCGCCAATTCCAATTGATTGGAAGTCGAAGGATAGGCTGTGGAATTAGGATCAGACTGAGTATTGAATTTAATATAATGCATAAATCGTTCGTGAACACGCATATTTCTACCTCGCTTTTCGAAAAAGGATGATATTATTATTATACAACAAATATGATTATTTTTGAAGAAATACCAACAGTTAAATTATCTTTTGAATTATCGATTATAGCTGACTATTTGCATTATGAAAAGCCGTTTTTCTCTCTTTGTGATATAATTATATGGAAGTGGGTGAGAGTGTGTTGGAAATAAAGACAAACAAGAAATCAATCCGAGGAAGCCTTGCCAGACAGTTGTTGAAAATCGCCAGTACGATTCCCGGAATAAACCATCACTCTCAAGTTAATTTTGGCAGACTCTATACAACCAACTTATCTGATAATTTCAATTTTCCCCGCAACATCACACATGAAAAAATCATCTATAAAACTGCAGTTATGGAAAAACTATCATTCATCAATCAAAACAGCGATCACTTGATTATCCAATTCCACGGAGGAGCATATGTATCCGGATATAGTGATACCTATCGCAGATCTGCAATCCAATATTTAGGTTTTTATCCCAAGACAAGTGTTATCTCTGTGGATTACAGACTGGCCCCGGTTCATCCTTTCCCCGCAGCGTTTGAAGACGCTTTTGCGGCGTATGAATATGCCAAAAACTCTGGCTATGATCCCGAAAAAATCATCTTTGTCGGCGATTCTGCAGGCGGAGGGCTGGCTTTGGCTTTGGGATTGAAGCTCCGTGATATGAAAATCAAGTTACCAAAAGCTATCGTCACCATGTCAGCTTGGACGGATTTGGCCGGAGAGGGAGAATCATATATCCGAAACAAACATTTGGATCCCTTGTTGGGAGAAACAACCCAGCCACTGGACATATATGCATACGTTGGAAACAACGATTTGTATAATCCGTATATTTCACCGGCCTACGGTGAATATCACGACTTTACCAATTTGATGATGCATGTCGGGAGTTATGAAGTCCTCGAATCAGATACGATCACAGTCGCAAAGAAAGCCTATAGAGCAGGTAATAGAGTCAATGTCACGATTTATAATGGCATGTTTCATGTTTTTCAATTGGCTTTTGGATTAATTCCTGAAGCAAAAAAAGCTTGGAAAGAAATCAAAAAATATATTGCCGAGCAATTTTCTGACGGCAATTTGGAGTGAGGTGATATCATGCCCGGAAACGAAAAGGGATACAGTGACTGGTTCAAACTTGACAATGCGGCAAAAATCTTTCCCGCTGTCTCGAACAAAATAGAAACCAACACTTTCAGGGTGCAATTCGCCCTCAAAGAAATAGTCGATCAAGAATTGTTGCAACTGGCTGCCGATGCGATCCTGGAAAGATATCCAATGTTCAAAGTCAGATTGAAGACAGGTTTTTTCTGGAGTTATCTGGATTACAACTCCAGTCCGTTTTACGTAGAACCGCTTCCCACTCAAGTTTGCGGACAATTAAGTCCCAAAGAAAACAATGGATATCTATTTAAAATCTATTACCGGAACAAATTGATTACGCTTGAAGTTTTCCACTCGCTTGCAGATGGTAGCGGCGCTATCATGCTTATGAAATCGCTCGTCTATGAATATTTGGTTTTGAAAGGATGTAAATTGTCACCTGACAATATCATCCTTACAAAAGACTCAAAACCGACAATTGAGGAGTATGAAGATAGCCACGGCACATATTATAACGCCAAAAACCGGCGACATGTCCCAGAGAAAAAAGCATTTGGAATCAAAGGCACTCACATACCTGATGGACACATCGGGCTGATATCAGGCACAATGTCTACCAATGAGGTAGTGGAACTTGCAAGAAAGAACGAAGCTACAGTCACTGAATATCTATCTGCAGTAATTATGAATACAATCTATATCACTCAAATTCAATATCGTGAACATTTGAAAGCAAATCAAAAACCGGTTAAAATGTTTATTCCGGTCAACTTGCGGCGACATTTTCCTTCAAAAACGCTCAGAAACTTTACTAATTTCGTCAAAACCGACATGGTGATGAATCGATCAGACATAACTTTGGAAGAAATACTCGCCTTGGTGAAAGAACAATTCAAAAAAGGTATGACTAAAGAGGAACTGATCAGAAAGATGAGCGAAAACGTCGCTTTCGAGAAAAACATCCTATTAAGGATGACACCTTATTTTCTTAAAAAGTATGTGCTAAAGATCGGGTATCAAATTATTGGATTATCTCTCAACACCATGAGTGTCACCAATATCGGAAAAACAGATTTGCCGGAATCGATGCATCCTTATATAGACAACGTGTCAGTCGCAGCATATTCTGGAAAATTCAACACTTTGAATGTGGGCATTGCCTCGTATGAAGACAAATTCAAAATCACTTTTACGCGTTCGATTATTGAAACAACAATCGAGCGGGAGTTTTTTCGATTTTTCACAGACATGGGCATGAAACTGGAAATAGAAAGTAATTATGTGGAGGAATATGTATGAAACATTGTGACAAATGTCAGGTTGACATTCAAACCAATCAAAAATACTGTCCACTTTGCCATCAGGTTCTCAAGGGCGAAGATGACCCGAATACTCATGAACTCTATCCGGAATATGTCCCCTTGCGGAGAGAAATTCTTCCGCTAACCAAGAAAATCATCTTGTTTATGACTGTGGTTTCAATTATCATTTTGCTTTCGGTGAATTTTGTTTCGTGGGATGGTGCTTTTTGGAGTTTAATTCCGATTGGAGCAATTATTTATTTCTGGCTGATCGTACGCTATGGCGTCCTGTCCAAGCAAAATATAGCTTTCAAATTGGCATTGCTAACGACCGTTTTGGTTGCACTACTGGATTTGATCGAGCAATTTTACGGCAATCAGGAAATTGAAAGTTGGGCTTTGAATTACGTGACTCCATTTGCGTTTTTAGCTTGTAATCTGGCCATATCGGTTATTATTTGGATCAGAAGAATCAATTATCGCGATTATATCTTTTATTTGATCTCAATCATTATTTTTTCATTGGCTCCAATAATTTTGGCACTTGTTAACGTAATAACGATAAAATGGCCAGCGATTACCGCATTCGGGGCAGCGGTATTTATCCTGCTCTTTATAATTTTCTTCTTTCCTAAATCAATCAAAGAAGAAATCAAGAAAAGATTCCACTTATAAAAGTTAAAGCGATGGTCAAATTGATCATCGCTTTTCTAAAATATCTCTAAATGGGAAATCGGACTTAACAAAAATTCTATTATCTAGATAGTGAAGCATATTGTTTGCATCAGGAATGTTGAAAGCAATCTGCATTGATACCAAGGCTTGCGTTTTAAGCTTCATCTTTTTGTTAAGATGGATATTGCCATATAACGGATCTCCCGCCACAGGATGTTCCAAATACGCCATGTGAGCCCGAATCTGGTGCGTCCGCCCGGTTAAAAGATCAATGCTGATGTGGGAAAATCCGTTTTTTTCACTGATGACGTGGTATTTTGTTGTTATTTCAAGACTATTAGGTATTTTATTGTTCGACAAACGAACAACAGAGTTTTTTTCATCTTTTAACAAATATGCGGTCATTGTATTTTCTGGTACGGGAAAATATCCTAAAACGATTGCTTCATAGGTTTTGTGGATTTGAGAAGTCATCGCAAGATGATTCAGTGCGCTGGTTGCGCTTTTGGTTTTGCCTATCAGCATCAGACCCGAGGTCTGATAGTCAAGCCTTGTGATAGTTGCATACTCGCTGTGACCGAGTTCGCTCAATATGTCGTTTCCGGAGTGGAACTTGGCCGCGTGTGAAAGCATGTTTGCAGGCTTGTCAAGAATGATTATGTGCTGATCTTCATAGATTATTTTTATATTCATCTGATACCTCGCTCCATTTTAATTATATAATACTTTTAACAAATATTTATAAATTACGCTAATAATTTACATTCATTCTTTGCTTGGGGATATATGGACCAAATATCAAGCGATAGAACTTCAGAAGCCGAACAAGGAGTTGAAACTTGGCTGTTGATTTGTGGCATAAGTGTCATTTTGCTTTGTTTTCTGGTTAAGGACATAATAAAATATAATTAAAAGACTTGCGTGAGGAACCAAAGTTTTAAAATGTACCCTATAGAACGGACTCTTTGAAAAAAGACTGTGACTATAGGGTTTTTACTTTATAATAGAGACAAAAGGAAGTTGGTGATGAAATGGGAATATATTATTTTACAGAGGAACAAGTAATTGAATTATCAAAGAATCAGAATGTTAAGCATGTATCGATCAAAGGGATTACCTATCAGGAATCATTTAAAGAATACTTTCTTGAAGCAAATGCACAAGGTAAAACACCAGAAGAGATATTTACGGAATCTGGATTCGACATAGAAGTCCTTGGATATGATCGAATCATGTCATCCGGTAAACGATGGCGACAACAAAGTAAGCGACTAGAAGGCGTAAAAGATACACGAAAAGGCGGATCTGGAAGACCCCGAACAAGAGATTTAACACAAGATGAAATCATAGAAAGACAAAAGGCAGAGATTGAATATTTGAAACAAGAGCGTGACTTCTTATTGGAACTCAAAAGGCTAGAAAGGCAAGCGATCAGAAAGCAGAAATTAAGCCAAAAGATAAATTCAAACTCATCAAAAAAATGATAGAAAATAAGAAAAACAAGCTAACCTTAACCTATTTATTGGAATTATCTGGAGTATCAAAAAGTGGGTACTATGGATTCATGAACCAAACGGATTCAAAACTTTTCAGAGAATTCCAAGATGAAGAGGATTTTGAGCAAATTCTAAAAGCTTATCGGTTCAAAGGCTTCAATAAAGGCGCAAAACAGCTCAAGATGACGTTAGAAAACAATTTTAATATGGTTATGAACCTAAAGAAGATCAGACGGTTAATGAAGAAATTCGGGTTATTTTGTCCAATAAGAAAAGCTAATCCATATAGGCGAATGGCAAAAGCAATGAAAACTTCACACGTCGCACCCAATAAACTAGAGCGCAAGTTCAAAGACGGGAATCCTAATCAGATTTTACTGACCGATATAACCTATTTAACCTATGACTTAAATCAAAGAGCTTACTTATCGGGCATTAAAGATGGTGTGACAAACGAGATACATGGTTATAAAGTATCTAAAAGCCTGGACGTCAGCTTCGTTGAAGATAGCATGAACCAATTGGAGAAATTAACTCTAGACCCCAATGCGCTCATCAATTCTGATCAGGGAGCCCATTACACATCACATGCATTTCAACGCTGCATCAAAGAGTTAGGTATTGAGCAATCGATGTCAAGACGTGGAAACTGTTGGGACAACGCACCTATGGAATCCTTCTTTGGACACATGAAAGATGAGATTAATCTTATCAATTGCATGACCTTTGAAGAGGTTGAAAAAGCAATTGATGAGTATATGGATTACTACAATAACTATCGATATCAATGGAATATAAATCGAATGACTCCAAAAGCATATGGTGATATGTTAAGAAATAAACATAAAAAAGATGGTC